>Ga0100379_10001921_pt1 | contig 20378 bp, 18 predicted proteins | sample CryGeymeta201503_FD_80418 | JGI IMG/M metagenome (GOLD analysis project Ga0100379, IMG submission 80418) | Groundwater microbial communities from Crystal Geyser aquifers in Utah, USA - Crystal Geyser metaG 2015-03 | ecosystem: Environmental > Aquatic > Deep subsurface > Groundwater | place...
CTTCATAGAGGATTAAAAAAAGAGAGAAAAATTAAACTAATTTTATCTCTCTTATATGGGAAAATTTAATCATCTCAGCCACACACTTTTTACAATTAAGCCTATTTTACTATGTATTTTTGATTTGAAATTTACATTTTCTTAATTTTTTATATGTCATTTAATTTACAATTAAAATTATTACTTTTGTAAATTGTTCAATCTTTATCTATAATTAATCACTCTAATCAATTGATTTTTCATAAAATTTTTATAGATTCTTCTAAAGGAGTAACAAACAATGCAGTAGAAAAGATATCAGAAAAACTTGATAATTTATGAGTTATAAATAATGATATTTTATCATTTTGAGATTCTTTATTTTTTGGATTTATTAGGTGATGTCATTTATTTAATTTTCTTTTATTTGGGCTGGATGCAGCAATAGAGCAGTTTTCTAATTCTATTTTTCATATTATTTTTTTATCATCAAATGGATCTTCTAAATAAATAATATGTCTACCTTTTACTCTTATATCTCAACCAAAATTTATAATAAATTCATCAAAACTTTTATCTAATATATTATAAATCTTATCTATAATATATCATTTACCAACTGCTCATAAATCAATGGAGACTCAATTTTTTAGAAATATAACATTATTATCAATTTCTATATTTTTATATCATATATTTTCATCTATTATTTTATTTTCTATTCAATATCAAGCATTTTCTAAAAAGGGAAGTATTGTTATGTCAAAATATCATGAAGTTAATTCAGATACTTTTTTACATAATTCCAAAATAGAAAAAAGCTCTCAATCTATTTGAGAACTTTTTTCTTTATTCAATTTATATAAATAATTTCATTTTATAAATCTAGAATATTTATTCTCAAAATTTTCTGCTTGTAAGAAACAATTTTCTATAATATCATCAACTTTAATATCTGATCTTATAGTTATATCAAGTCTTGATCAAAATAAATTTTTTGAATATTTCATATGATTATTTTAATGCATTTTTAAAAGCTTCAGTAATTAATGATCAACCAGCAATTCAAGTATTTTTTGCTTCTTCAATTGTTTTACCAACTAAAACTTGAGCTGCAGTATTATAATCTTTTAAATCAAAATTTGGAGCATCTAAATTAATTACTTCAATTTTTCATTCATTATCTAATGAATAACTTATAACCATGTCAACGTCTCAAGCTGGATTTTTGTATTTAGCATCCAATTTTACCATCTTAGTTAAAGTATCGTCAAAAGCTATGTCCAAATTTTTTACTTCATTATTAATTTCATTAGTTACTTCTACTGTATTTTTATCATCAGATACCATTTTTTCTTCTTCTATTTTTGTACCACATGATGCAATAAAAATAGTTACTATTAATAAATATAGATATTTCATTTATTTATTGTTATAATTTAAAATATAAATGTTATTGTATTTTAAAAATATATTAAGTCAAGCTTTTACTATACTTTATATAGTAAAAAAAAGAACTCTTTATATAGTTCTTTTTTAAAAATTATTTAATTTCAACAGTTGCACCAGCAGCTTCTAATTTAGCTTTCATATCAGCAGCTTCATCTTTAGAAACACCTTTTTTAACTTCACCACCATTATCAGCTAAGTCTTTACCTTCTTTTAATCCAAGACCAGTAAGTTCTCTAATAACTTTAATTACACCAATTTTTGAACCACCAGCACTAGTTAAAACAACATCAAATGCAGTTTTTTCTTCTTCACTAGCAACAGCAGCACCAGCAACCATAACTGGAGCAGCAGCAGATACACCAAATTCTTCTTCCATAGCAGTAACTAAGTCATTTAATTCAACAATAGTTAATTCTTTAACTAAGTCCATTATTTGAGTAGCATTTTTTGTTAATTCAGCCATTTTTCTAAAATTATAAATATAAAAATATTGTTTTTTATCATTCTGAAATTATTTCAGAATCTCAAAACGAAAATCAGAAGTTATACTCCTGAGATCCTGAATCAAGTTCAGGATGACCTAACTATTAATAGTTAGTTTATGACTCCCTATAAATAGGGAATCATTATACCAATTATTAATTATTCAGCAGAAGCTTCTTCTTTTTTACCAACTAATTCACCAACTTTAGTTTTTCCTTGTGCTTCAACTTCGCTAGCTAAAGCATCAACGAATCTTGCAAGTTTTGAAATAGGAGATTTCATAGAACCAACCAATCTTGAAAGTAAAGTTTCTCTTGAAGGCATAGAAGCGAGAATTTTTGTATCTTCTTTTGATTTAACTTCTCATTCAAAAATAGAAATTGACCAAGCCATTTTACCTAGATCACCTTTTTTACCATTAACCTCTTTCATAAAAGTATTTACTTTTCCTAATCCAGAAACAGCATCTACATTTGAACAAATTGCTCAAATTTGACCTTCTAAGTTAGCAATTTCAATATCTATATTTAAAGCTTCTTTTATAGCTTTAACCATAATTGTTTTTTTAGCTAATGTATAAGTAGCATTAACTTCCCTTAGTGTTTTTCTTAGTTCTGAAAATTCTACCACAGTCATTTTATTTGTTGAAGTAAATCAAATTGATTTTGCTTCTTTAAATTTAGATACTAATTCATTAAATATCTCTGATTTTTGTTGTTTTGTAACAGCCATTTTATGCTTAGTTATAATATAATTTTATACTTTCTAATAAAAAAATCCTTTTTCTTTAATTAAAATCAAAGAAAAAGGATAGAGTTTTTATAAAAATCTTATTTTAGTTTTTTAAGTCTATTCCTCTATTATCTCGGTAGGTCTTACGAATTGCCCACTGTCTTTGATATAGAAAGTAATTAGATTATATATAAAAAAAATTAAAGTCAATTTTTTTTATATATAATCTAATAAAAAACCAATTCAGTTAATTGAATTGGTTTTTTTCATAGAATTATTTGTTTTTTGCAGCAATTTCTTCCATTTTCTTTTGTCTAGCATAAAATTTATCAACTGCTCCTGTTTTAAGGATTTTTTGTTCACCAGTATAAAATGGGTGAGATGCAGAAGAAGATTCTATAAATATACAAGGTAATGTTTTACCTTCAAATTCAAAAGTATCAACAGTTTTAGCAGTAGAATTAACTTTTAAAACAAAGTCAGCACTTCTATCAACTAACAAGATTTCTCTTGATTCTGGATGTATACCTGTTTTCATAATTATTGTTTTTTTAATTTGTTCGCCTAGTACGAAACAAAAATATAAATATATTTGGCATTTGAGAATTTTTGCATATCGCTAACGCTCAATTTAAATTCTCTTCCGACTCGCAAGCTTAATGCTGAGTGGAATTTAATGGTGCCGAGGGCGAGACTCGAACTCGCACGCGATTAGGCATTGGTTTCTAAGACCAACATGTCTACCAATTTCATCACCCCGGCTTATATGTAAAAAAATCTAGCAAAAAATCACTAGTTTTTAATTTTATAATTTTTTCATCTCGCTATCGCTTCGAATAAATATTCTTCCTATTCGTTACACTTATAGCAAGTGATATTTAACTTTCCTTCCGATTCTTGACTCCGTCAATAATCGCAAGAGAAACTTAATGGTGGGCAGAGAGGGATTCGAACCCCCGAAGTCGTAGACAGCGGATTTACAGTCCGCCCCATTTGGCCACTCTGGTATCTGCCCAAAAATAAAAAACTACGACTTACGAATCAAAGATAAGAATTTTATTTTAAACTCGTAATTCGTAATTTTTTTAAAATGGAGCCAATAATCGGATTTGAACCGATGACCGTTCGCTTACAAGGCGAATGCTCTACCAGCTGAGCTATATTGGCATACTTAATTTGCGAGACACATATTATTAAAAAACAAAAATATGTCAAAACTTTTTTTATAAAAAAATATTTTTCTTGATAATATTTTTTTATGTATTATTATTTTACATATATTTTAAAAAAATGAAAGATGATTTTTGGAAAAAAGCTAAATGATTTTTTGAATAAAAAAACTAGTAAACAAAAAATAATTGTCATTTATTGACCAACTGCTAGTTGAAAAACAGGGTTAAGTCTTGAAATAGCTAAATTATTAAATACAGAAATTATTTCTACAGATTCTAGACAAATATTTAGAGAATTAAATATTTGAACTTGAAAGATTACTAGTGAAGAAATGCAATGAATTAAGCATCATATGATTGATTTTGTAAATCCTGATAGTGAATATAGTGTTTGAGAATTTAAATATGAAGCTGAAAAATATATTGAATTGTTAGTTTGAAATTGAAAAATACCAATTTTATGTTGATGAACTTGATTGTATATAGATAGTTTAATATATGATTTTGATATACCAAATGTTCCTGCTGATGCGAATCTCAGAAATAAATTAGAACTTGAAAGACTTGAATTTTGAAATCAATATATTTGGGATAAATTAAATGAAATTGACCAAAATTATGCAAAAGAATTACATCCAAATAATTATAGATATGTTATAAGAGCTTTGGAAGTTAAAATACTTACTTGAAAAAGTAAAATAGATTTTAGAACTGAAAAATCTCTTAAATATGATGTTTTATTTTTAACTCCATATGATTGAAATAGAGAAGAATTATATAATAAAATAAACAAAAGAATTCAAATAATGTTTGATGATTGACTAGTTTTAGAAATTCAAAATTTGTTAAAAAAATATTCTAAAAATGATTTTTGAATGAAAACAATTTGATACAAAGAGGTAGTTGATTATTTAGAATGAAATATAACTTTGCAAGAATGCATAGAATTGGTACAAAAAAACAATAGAAATTATGCAAAAAGACAATTAACTTGGTTTAGAAAATATGAAGAAGATTTGCAGATATAGAAAAAAGACTTAAAATATAAATAATATTATTTTAAGTCTTTTTTATGGAAAATAATGAAAAAAAATGACTTTTTACAAAAAGTAGGATTTTATTTTTAATATCTGTATTTATTGTCTTTATGATGCCATTATATTATAAATTATTAGAAAAAATCTTATAATGAAAAAATATCTTCTATATCTAAGTTTATTTTTATCAATACTTTTACTTTTTATAGTAGGAGTTAATTATTATGTCTTAACTTATTCAAAAGAAGATTATTTTTACAATGTAGAATGACTAGATGATAAATACGTATGACTTGTTTTCTGAGCTTCAATATTAGTAAATAAAGAACCATCAGATATATTGAAGGATAGGCTTAAAGTAGCTTACAATGCTTATAAATTATGAAAAATTAAAAAAATTATTGTTTCAGGCGATAATTCTTTGGTAGATCATAATGAACCAGAAGTTATGAAACAATATTTAATAAAAGAATGAGTTAAAGAACTTGATATTTATCAAGATTATGCAGGTTTTGATACTTATGATTCACTTTACAGAGCTCATGAAATTTTCTGAGTAGATGAACTTGTTTTATTTACTCAAGATTTTCATCTTAAGAGAGCTATGTATATTTCAAAAAAATTATGAATTAAAACTTATTGAGTTGAAACAAATCTTCAAAAATATTTAAAAGAGAGTTATAATAATAGAAGGGAAATATTTGCTCGTATAAAAGCATTTTTTGAGATAGAAATATTTAAATCAAAACCTAAATTTTTATGAGATAAGGTTCTTATAATAAGTGATGAAGAATTACAAAAAATTAAAAATGGATTATTAGAAAATAAAAGCGAGAAAAACTCGCTTTTCAAAAGAAAACATTAGAGCCTAAACTCTAATGTTTTCTTTTTTTGTTTCATTTAGCCATTCATCATATATACTCATATCTACAAATTTTGTAGATGGAGTTGTTTCAGAAATTGCTTTTTCAAGTAATTCCATATTTATGATATTGTCATCTAAACTTTCTTCTATTTTTTCAAAATCTATATTTTCAGAGTCTAGTGAATTTGCTAAATCAAGAATTGATTGACTAGCATCACGAGCAACTTCATCACATATTGCTTCAATATCGGCAGCAACATAATTTTCACTTAATTCAGCTAATTTATCATAATCAAGTTCACTATGAGGCCTATCTTTTTTATCAATATGTATTTCAAAGAGTTCTTTTCTTGCTTGAAAATCAGGAGCTCAAATATAAAACTTTTTATCAAATCTACCAGATCTAAGTATAGCACTATCTAAATGATCAGGTCTATTTGTAGCTGCAATTACTATTAAGTTTGGAGCTTCATCAAGTGCATTAAATTCTTGTAAAAATTGACTTACTTCTTCAGCTTTATTATTATCTATACTATTTGTTCTTTTAGAAAGTAGGGAATCAATCTCATCTAAAAAAAGTATAATTGGTCATTTTTCAGATTCTCTTTTTGCAGCATCAAAGAATTTTTTTATATTTTGAGATGTTTGGTGAATATAACTAGAACCAAATTCTCAAACAGATTTCTTAATCATTCATGCTCAAAGTTCTTCTGCCAATTTTTTTGTAATAAATGTTTTACCTGTACCAGGAGGACCATAAAAAAGTAATCATGTAGGAATAGAAACTCCAAATTTTTTATAAGCTTCATTTATTTTTTTATACATTTCATTTTTTTTGTCCAATTCAAGAGTTTTATCATTTTCTAATTTTTGAACTAAAAATTTAAACTTTAGAGGTTTAATAAAATTTTCTCTTAATTCAGTTTTTAGGTCATTCATACCTGCAATTCATGCAAATCAAAAACTAGGATTTCAATCATTTTTAAAATAAATGATATCAAGAGTTTCGTCAACTTCCTCTTCTTTTGCTGTTCTATTTATGTATGGTTTACTTTCATAAGAATTTCCAGCATCAATAGCTTCTGGAGTTTCAAAAGTATCTTTAAAATTTCACATCATATCACTTGCTTTTGAAATATGGCTTTCCATGTCTTTGAGATTTTTTTCAAAATCTCATCTCCAATCTTTTTCTACTGCTCATTTAAATTCAGGAGAACTTGTTACTGCTTTGAAAAATGCATCAAATCATGTGTCTTTTTGAGTCATATTATTTTAATTTATTTATATATAAATCCATCTTTGAAATATGAATATTTATTTCTTCTATCCTCATCTCAACTCTTTTTTTACTTGCTAGAATTGGTCAAGATTTAGTTGGATCATTTTCATTTTTTAATTGTTCATCAATATCTTTATTTTGTTTATTTAGTATTTCTAAATTTTTTAAAAGAAGGGTTTTTATTTGTTCTAAAGGTAATAATATTTGATTTTTTATCCAAGAATTATAAGTCGCATAATTAAACATTTCTTTATATTCTGAACTTTCTATATCCTTTTTTAACTCTACATTTGTACTTATAGCGTCTAGTGCATAGTTGTTTATAGAGTCTAGTTTCTTATTTATATTTGTTAGTAGTGAATCTTGCCAATCATTATTTATTGCTTCATTTAGTAGTTTAGTTAGATTATCTTTTTCATTTGAAAGTGAATTAGAATAATCATCTATATCTTCAAAACCAGTATTTATCTTTGTTATCTTATGTCATTTTAGTAATAATATCTTTTTGTTTATTAAAAGTAATATTTTTCAAAATATCCAAACTGCAAATATTCAAATTATATATATTAACAACAATGAAAATGCATAAACTAAGTATAGTACTATTAATACCAAAACTAACTGTCATGAATTTTTACTATTTCATCTTCATAACCTTAATATATTTGTAAATCATGAAGAAAACTTTTCTCATAGTTTCTTTGTTAAACCAGATTTTGAATTTTTTATATTTGATTCTTCAAATATTTTTTCTTCAAATAAATTAGATACCTTATCTATTTTTTCTAAATCATTTTTGTCAAAAGCATCTATTTTTTTTATATTTCAATTTATAGAAACATAATCATTTGTTAGAACAACATAAGCATTTTTTCTTAAGATATTAGATCTTTTTATAGATAAAAAGATTAGATAAGAAAGAAATATGATATTTAATATCAAAAATAACCCTAAAAAATAAATTATATTTCATGAATTATATGCTATAAATCATGGTATTGCCATCAATATAGCTATAACTATTCAAAATTTATCTACACTTTTTAAGAAATCTCTTTCTAAACTACTTTTTACGTCTTTTTCTCAAATCCAATTGTATAAATAAAATCATCTTTCATTTATCTTACTTTTTATTTCTTCGGGAATAGTAAATAAATGATTTGTTTCCAAATCATTTATTTTTTCTTCAAATTCTCTTGTTTTTACTTGCATATTATTTATTTAATTCTTTTGCTAATTCTTCTTGACCAGCTTTGTTTATAACTTTTATATTTTCTAATTTTACTTTTGCTTCATCAAATAATTCTCTTTCTTTTTCAGCTTCCATTTTTACTTGTGCTCTAAAAGTATCAATTTCATCAAAATGATTTTTAAGTTTAGTTACATTTTCTATAAATACAGTAGTTGATAAAACTGGTTTTGCTGACATTTCTTCTGATTTTTTAGCTGATGATATTGCTTTATCAGTTAATTCTGAAGACATTTTATCAATTGTAGATCCCATAATATCAAGAGCTTTCATAGATGCATCAATAGCTTTTTGACTAGAAGCTTCAATAAGTGCAGTTGAAAGTAGAGTTTTAAAAATTGGTCTACTAGAATTCATAGCAAGTGATAATTTTGTAGCAGAATCAAGTCTCATAAGAAGTCTTTTTCTAGCCATATCAAGATTACCAATTAAAACTATTAAATTTCCTTGAAAATATTCTACATTTCTTATAAACATAGATAATTTCATTTTTTCATCTTCATCTTTTGTTTCTTCAAGTCTAGCTTTAAATTCTACTATTTTTCATTCTATATATTCTTTATATGCGACAACTTTTCATAAATTTTCATCAATTCAATCTACAAATTTCTTTTGCATATCAATTGAAGTATTTATTGATTCATATGATTGGTCAAAACCTGAAAAAATAACTCAAATCTTTCATTCTAATCATTTCATATTAAATTTTGCTTCATCAACTTTGTTGTCTATTGCTGATGCAATTTTTCAAATTCAAGGAATTGATTTCATAATCTTCATAATAGTACCATCATTATCAATGATATCATTATAAACAACTTGAACATCTCAGTTCATTTTTTCTAATTCAGAACTTACATTCATTATAGGATCACTATCTATAATTTTTGCAGTTTCTGAAATTATACTATCAAGAGGAGCAGTTATTTTTTCTCAAATACTTCTAAAATCTTTAGCTTCAGCAAATACTCATTCTACTTCGCTTGATTCAATGGTAGATAGTACTACTTGTTTTTCTTTTTCCATAACTTTAGTTTGTCCAGACATATTTTCAAAATTATTTATATAAAGTACTTTTTTATTTTAATATATTTATGAAAAAAAGACAATAAAAAAGTTATATTAGAAGTATTTTTTATAGATTATTTAGATTATTTGGTTTTAATTAATTTTTATTTTATATTGATAATATTGTTTATTATGTTAATGTATATAATACAATAAACAATATTAAAAAATAATGAGAAGATTAGAAAATATAGAATTACATAATTCATCAAATAAAAAATGATGATTAAACAAAGTTGTTGCTTGAGTTGTTTTATCAACAGCTATTGTTACAGTATGAATTTTGGTTAAAAATAATTATTCATGAGATTTTGATTTGAAATTTAGTGAAGAAGTAGCTTCTAAATCAAATACTCAAAATTCAAAAATTGTTTTACCAAAAGGTTTGTCACAAGAAATTTTAGCAGAATATGAAAGAGAAAAAAATGAAAACACAATCAAAAATGTACAAAAAGAAACAAAAGATTGGCTAGATACATTGTTATCTAAATTATGATTAAGTGAAAAAGAAAAAAAAGTTGAAATTGACCTATATTTATTATCTAAAATATCAAAAAATTATTTAGATGAACATAAAGTTTCAATAGTTTGAAACAGTGAATGAAAAGCATTTTTGATTACTTATCATCAAAAAATAAATTGATCAAATTGAAAAATAGTATATCTTCCTATTCCTTCAAAAAATCCTGATAGTACATCAATAGAAGTAACTAAATCAGGTGTTAGTTATTTACTTATACCAACTCCAAAATCAAATTGATACAATACAGAATATAATATTTCAAGTAGTGATTGATGAGATAATTATCAATTATCAATTTTATATCCATATGAAAATTCTTGATATTATAATTATTCACAAAAAATTATTTCATTTAAATCAAAAAAAGCAGAGTTATTAAAAAAAGAGTCTGATTTGAAATTAAGTGAAAAAAGAAAAAAGAAAAAAGATATTGCTAAGCATAGATTATTACAAAAACAATATTCAGAAGTAATAGCAATTATAAAAGAACTTGAACAAAAATTATCAGTTACGAAAAAATATGATTATTTTTCATATATACCATATACAAAACTTCAAGATAATGCTGAAACTCAAAAAATTGGGTTGTCATATTTATTAAAAACTATGGATTCAACATATTCATCAGTATTTCAAAAAAAGGTTTCTTCTTATAAAAGTGCTATTCCTTGATTTTCTATTTGAGAAGCTATTCCTGAAGGTTTACCTCTTGTTTTAAACATAATTGAGAGAATGGATTATATTGAATATTTTGAAAAAGATTGAATTACTTTGAAAGATATAAACATTATTAAAGGTATAATGGTATCACAAATTAATCGTGCACTTACTACTTTGTGATTAAATTGAAAAGATTCATTTAACTGGCAAAAAAGTCCTGTTTGAGCTATATGAATATGACAAATTATGCCTTCAACTTATGCACTTTTTAAAAATCATGAAAAATATAAAAATCTATTTCCAGAAGAAGAATTTTCTAAAGCTGCAAAAGACCATAAAACTACATTTCGTTTACAAATAGCTCATTATGATGATCAAATTTATCAATTACCACAAAATATTAGATGAAATTGGTTTACTTTATTACAAGATAAAGAATATAAAATTTGATTAAATTCTATACTTGCAGCATGATATAATTGAAGTATGAAAAGAATAGTTTCAGAATTATTTTGAGATATGCCAGAAGATTCAAAAATAGAAGATTATCAAAATATTTTAGTTCCAAAAGTGATAATATCTAAAATGAAAACTGCAAGAGATTTAAAAATAGCAAAATTAGAAAATGAGATTTTTAAAATTCGTGAAAGTTTAAAGAAAAAAGGTATTAAAAAACCACAAATTGATTTAATTAATTCAAAAATTAAAGAAAAGCAATTATCTATAATTTCAGCTACCAATACTTATAAAGAATCAGTTACTTATGTATTAAAAACTGAATTTGTTATAAACTATGTTTGAGATAAATATCCAGAAGAATTTAAGAAAATATAATATAATTTTATTATATTTTCTTTTTTTCTTGCAAAAAAACTTCTAGCTTATAAAATAAAAAAAGAGTAATTTTTAAATATAAAACAATGACAGAAGAATTAGTATATGTATTACCAGAACCAAATTATATAATTGAAGTTAGCAAGGAATTAGGATTTAAAGATTTTCAAGTACAAGTTGTGCTTGAACTTATTGCAGAGTGAGCAACTGTTCCTTTTATTGCACGTTATAGAAAGGAAAAAACTTGAGATTTAGACGAAGATCATATAAGAGCAATAATAGATTTACAAAAGAAATTAGAAAACATATACAATGCTAAAAAAACTGCCGTAAATGGTATAGTTGAATTGTGAAAAATGACTCAAGAATTATTTGAAAATATATTAAAAGCGAAAACTCTAAAAGAAGTAGAAGAAATATATAAGCCATATAAAAGCAAGAAAAAAACAAAAGCTATGATTGCAATTGAAAAATGATTTCAAGTTGTTGCTGATGAAATAAAGAAAAATAGAGATGGTTTTGAGATACCTGAAAATTTACTAAAGGATTATTCTAGAGAAGAAATAATAGAATGAAGTATAAATATAATCTGAGCTGAAATTTCAGCAAATGCTGATTTAAGAGCTGATTTGATAGAAACTCTAACAAAATACAATAATATAACTTCAAAAATAAAAACAGCTAAAGCACTAGAAAAATTAAATGAAAAAGATAGAAATCAAATACCTAAATTTGAACTTTATAAAGATTTTTCATGAAAAATTTCATATTTAAAACCATATCAAATTTTGGCTTTAAATAGATGAGAAAAATTGGAAATACTTAGTATTAAAATAGAAAAAACTGATAAAACTTATGAATGAATTGCATTTCATTATGCTAGAATTTTGAAAACAAAATATCCTTTTATAGTAGAATTAGAAGCTTGATTCAAAGAAGGTTATGAAGCACTTTTTGGTTCTGTAGAAAATGAAGTTAGATGAAATTTAGCTGAAATTGCAGAAGATGAAGCTATAGACACATTTAAAAACAATTTGTATAACTTGCTTATGACAAAACCAGAATATGGTAAAAAAATATTGGCTATAGATCCAGGTTTCAATGCTGGTTGTAAGATGGCAATCTTGGATGAATTTGGTAATCCAATTTCATTTGAAAAAATATTTTTACACAAAAAATTAGAAGCAAAAGCTATTTTGAAACTTATTTTAGAAAAAGAAGATCCAAAAGTAATTGTTATTTGAAATGGTACTTGAGTAAATGAAACAATTGATTTGTTAAATGAAATTACAAGTATAGAGATTTACATAGTAAATGAAAGTTGAGCTTCAGTATATAGTGCTAGTAAAACAGCAGCTGAAGAGTTTCCAGAATTAGATAGTTTGGATAGATGAACAGTTTCAATTGGTAGAAGATATATAGATCCGCTTAGTGAGCTTGTAAAAATCCCAGTTTGAAGTATATGAGTAGGGATGTATCAACACGATATGCCAGAAAAAAAACTAGAAGAAAAATTGTGATTTGTAGTTGAGGATACAGTAAATAATATAGGTATAAATGTAAATACAGCATCAAGTTATGTACTAGAATTTATTTCTGGGATAGATAAAAGAGCTGCAAAAAAGATTTACAATAATAGACCATATAAATCAAGACTTCATCTAAAAAAACAACTTAGTGAAAAGGTATATGAACAAGCTGCATGATTTCTTAGAGTGCCTGAAAGTAGTGATAAATTTGATAATAGTGATATTCATCCAGAGCAATATGCTTTGGCAAAATATATTGAGACCTCACCCCTAGCCCCTCTCCTTAGAGGCGAGGGGGATATAGATATTCTTTTTAAACAAAATGAAACAGAATTAAAAAAACTTTATCCAGATGTTACAATTTGAACAATTAAATTTATTTTAAATTCAATTTCAAATATTTGAACTGAAAAAAGAGTAAATTCAGCACATCAAAAAGCGAGTGCAAAAATAGACCCAAAAAGTATAAAAGAAGGAGATATTATTTCTTGAGTTATCAGAAATGTACTTGCGTTTTGAGCTTTTGTTGATATTGGTACAAAAAATGATTGATTAGTTCATATATCTCAAATTACTGATAGATTTATAAAGGATCCAAAAGAAGTAGTTGAAGTATGACAAAATGTAAAAGTAAAAATAGTTGCAATTGATCAAAATACAGGGAAGATTCAGTTGAGTATGAAAGGGTTGAATTAAAAAAACACACTAACAATTTATTTGTTAGTGTGTTTTTTAATTGCCCTACAATTAAGTAGGAAGGATCTAGGATTTATTTTGTAACCTAGACTTTGTATCTAAATTATATAATTATATAGAAAAAATCAAATTTAATTCAGAATAGTTAAATTATTTATTTTATTTAAAATCAATTTAGTTCTTGCTTCTATAAATCAATCAAAATTATCATTTTCTAGCATTTCTACCATTTCTTCAGAAATTAAATGAGTTTTTAAATATTCATTAAATTTTTCATTTCATATTTCTTTTCTAAAATCTTTTATATAAATACTTGGATTTTTATTATTTATAAATTTATTATTTGTTTCTTTAGTTAATGGAGTTAAATTTGCAATATTATTTAAAAGATTATCTCATTTTTTTCTAATTTCTTTTCATATAATTGAATTTTCTGGGAAAATATGATGAAGTTCCATTTTACTCTTATTTTCAGTTCATTTATTGACTTCTACTCAGCTATAAAAATCTTTAATTCAGTTATTTAACATTAATAATTCTAAAGCAGTAAATAATTGAGTAGATTGTTTATTATAATAAGCATCTAATTTATAGTTATTATCATCAATATTTATTTTAAAATTTCTATTTCTTGAATTAATCAACTTATTTGAATAGTTATCAATTGAAAGCTCATTAAAATCTTTTTGTATTCTTTCATTTTGTGCTCAAGAATACCTATTAAATAAAATAGTATTCCAAAACCATTTAGATAAAAATATTCTTTTTTCATGAGTTAAATCTTTATGAGATGAAATATATAAGGATAAAAATTTAATAATCGGTTTAAATTTATTATAATTTCAAGTTTGAATCTTAAAATTATCTAATTCATCAATAAGTTGTTTAAATAGTTTATTTATTAATTTACAATTATTTATTAATTCTTCGGTAGTTATTTTTAATATTTCTCTTTCTTTTACTTGTTTTTTATCTTGTAAAAATAACATTATAATAAATAAAAGTTCTTTATCATCATTAAATTTATAAATTTCATCTTCTCCTAAATTATCTAGTTCATTAAAATAATTGTTAGTTGAAAGTGATTTTTTTGATTTCATTATTTTTATAAAATTTCTTAAATCAAAATAATTATTTCAGATTTTTTTATAAGTTTTTGCAACCATTATATCAAACATATTTAATTTAGTATTTTTTGTATTAATTCTTTCAAAAATATCTAAAACTTGTTCTAATTTTCATTCTTGTTCTATAACATATACTTTTCTATCAAGGATTTTTTTCTTTAATATTCATGTAATAGTAAAAAAGTCTCTTATGTCATCATTTTCTAAAAAATTTAAAAAATCTTTTTCTGCTTTATCAATATATAATGCTTTTAAAGGGATAAATCTTAATCAATATTTTTTATATAAATCTTTAATTGAATAATCATTTAATTTAATATATTCTTCTCATATTTCTATTTTTTCATCATCAAAATATAATCTATCTACTATTCATTCTTCTTCATTTTCATTAAAATTTTTCACATCTATAAATAATTCATATTTTATAGGTCTTATATTATTTCATTTATAAATATTTTCATTAGAAAAAATTGAAGTTAGAGTTGTTGTTCTTTGTTGTCAATCAAGTAAATAAGTAATATTTTTATTTTCACTTGTAGGAAAATTTATTTCTGAAATAGCTCATCAAACTCTTCTTCTAGCTAACTCATTTCATCATTCCCAAATTAGAATACTATTAATAGTATAATTTCTATATAAACTATCTAATAATAATTTCACTTGTTCTTTATCCCAAACATATTCTCTTTGAAATTCTGGAACTTGTAATTCTCACGTTACAGACCTATCAATTAAATCTTTTATATACTCTATTTTCATAATTTTATTATAATTAAATTATTTATTCATCTCATTATATCAATTTTTATCTCATAAACAAGACATTAAATCCGTATTAAATTTTGAAAACTCTTTGACAAGAATTTGATATAAATATAATAAAAATAAAGCTCTCCTTTTAGCTTTAAATAAGTAATTTCGGTAATTCCGACAATAGCTTTATTTAGACATTTCTTACTAAGTATATAAATAGTATATAAAACTTTTGCATAAAATAATTATTTAAATATAATGAATTAAAAGCTCTCCAAAGTTTTATCTCAAATAATTTAAAAATATGGAAACAAAATTGGCAATTTTTGAACAAAAAGAAATTAGAAAAGTTTGGGATTCAGAGAAAGGAGACTGGTATTTTTCAATTGTTGATATAATTGAGGCTTTGACTCAATCTAGTCAGCCTAGAAGATATTGGGCTGAATTGAAAAAAAAATTAAAAGAGGAGTGAAGTGAGTTGTTCGATATTATCGAGCAACTGAAATTAAAAGCTTCAGATTGAAAAAATTATCTTACAGATGTATGAGATACAAAGACTATTTTAAGACTTATTCAAAGTGTTCCTAGTAAAAAAGCTGAACCTTTTAAGATGTGGTTAGCCAAAGTTTGAGATTAAAGAATAAATGAGATTTATGACCCAGAACTTGCAGTAGAAAGAGCTATTTCAACTTATAGAAAAAAGTGATATAGTGAAAATTGGATAAAACAAAGACTTAAATCTATAGATATAAGAAAAGAACTTACATCAGAATGGAAAGATAGGTGAATAAAAGAGTGAGTAGAATATGCTATATTAACAAATGAAATTTTGAAATCTTGGTCAGATATGACAACAAGTGAATACAAAGATTTAAAATGATTAAAAAAAGAATCACTAAAAGATAATATGACTAATTTAGAGCTTGTTTTTAACATGCTAGCAGAAGCATCAACTACAGAAATAATAAAAGAAGATGATATACTTGGTTTTTAAAAAGTAAAAAAAGCAAGTAAAAGATGATGAAATGTAGCAGGAGTTGCTAGAAAACAATTAGAAAAAGAAACAGGGAAAAAAGTAATTTCAAAACAAAAAATACTCTCATGAAAAGAAAAAATAATGTAGATTAATTTATAAAATAAAACTCCTTTAATTTTCTTCACTTTTCAACAAAAATATGTTAGACTTATATAAATTAATATATAAGTCTTTTTTTATGAAAAGTTCAGATATTACAAGTTATGAAAAAGCAGGTTTTGATTGACAAAAATACATAGAAATGCAAAAAAATGCAATACTAGATAGAATCTCTAAATTTAAAAATAGACTTTATTTAGAAATATGAGGGAAGTTTTTGTATGATCCACATGCATCAAGAGTAATGCCAGGATTTTTTGCTGATAGTAAAAAACAAATCTTTTCATCTTTAAAAGACAACGCAGAAATTATTTTTTGTATGAATGCTCGTGATTTAAAAAATAATAGACAATTATCAAGTGAAGATATAAATTATGGAGATTATTGTTTAAGTATGATTTCTGATATAGAAAAGGAAATTGGTATAAGACCAATGATTTCTATAAATAGGGTAAGTGATGAAAATAAAACTGTCTCTATAGATTTTAAAAATAAACTTTTAGAAAAATGATATATTGCTGTGCTTAGATATGAAATACAAGGTTATCCAAGTGATACAAAAAAAGTTTTATCTGATTTTGGTTATTGAAATGACGAATATATAAAAACAAAAAAAGACTTAGTTTTAGTTACTTGAGCTGCAAGTTCAAGTGGAAAGATGTCTACTTGTTTAGGACAAATTTATCATGAACAAAAAATATGACAAGATTCAGGTTATGCAAAATATGAAACATTTCCTATATGGAATCTACATCTTAATCATCCTGTGAATTTGGCTTATGAAGCTGCAACTGCTGATATATGAGATTATAATACTATGGATATTTATCATGAAAAAGCTTATAGTATGACAAGTGTAAATTATAATAGAGATGTTGATGCTTTTGAAATAGTTTCAAAATTGGCACAGGATTTTTTACCAGAAACAAATTATACAAGATCATATAAATCACCAACAGATATGTGAATAAATACTGCAGGTTTTTGTATATTAGATGATGAAATAGTTAAACAGGCTTCAATAGATGAGATTGATAGAAGATATATTTGGTACAAAGAAATAATAGATAGAGGTAATTGAGATAAAATATGGCTTGATAGATGTGACAAACTAAAAGAAAGACTTTAAAAAGTCTTTCTTTTAGTTTATTCTAAATATATTGTCTATAATTATTCAAGTTGCTACTCCTGCATTTAGACTTTCTGCAAATCCAAAAGAGGGAATAGTTATTTTTTTTGTAACAAATCTTTCTATATTTTTACTTATTCCATGAGATTCATTTCATATAACTATAAATCATCAATCTTGTTTCTCAAAATCTATTTTGTGAATATTTTCTCAATCTAAAAATGCTCAAAATATATCATATTTAGAAGAGTTTTTTTCAAAGTATTTTTCTAAATCAGTATAAAAAATATTTGTTCTAGAAATAGATCACATACTTGAAGATACTACTTTTGGGTTTGTTAATTCTACAGTTTCTTTGCTTGCTATTATTTTTTTTATACCATACCAATCACAAATTCTTATAATAGTTCATAGATTTCCTGGATCATTTATAGTATCTAAAACTATTATAAATTCATCATTTTCTATTTCTAAACTTTCATTTTTTGGTGAAACTACAATTGCAATTCAAGAATTGTTTGATTTTGAAATAGATATTTTTTTAATAGTTTCACTATCACTTATTTCGTAATCTATATATTTTAAACTATCACTATGTTTTTCTTTAAATTTTTCAGTTATATGTAGATTTTTGATTTTAAAATCAGAATTTATAAGTTCTAAAACAGACTTTTCTCATTCTACTAAAAAAAGTCATTCTTCTATTCTTGTTTTTTTATCTCACAAGCTTCTTATAAATTTTTGTTTTTCTTTGCTTATCATTTTTTAATTTGACATTATTTAAAATATATTTACTATACTTATATGTAAGCATTAAATTCTGCAGTATTTGCAAAAATTTTGATACTTATTTTATTCTCCCTTGCTCTAGATAACCTCCCTAGAGCTTTTGCTCCCGTGATTTATCCGGGAGCTTTTTTTATTTATAAAAATTTAATACATATTCATTTATACTTTCTTTATTTTTTGCTCTAGCGAAATGGAAATCAAATTTTTTATATAATAAATCATTGTTTAAAAAATTTGAACCCAAATATGTCCATAATCTATAACCTTTATTTTCATCTAATTTATGTAAAAAATTTGAGTATAATTCTTGAGTTCAGTTATAAAAATCTTCTAAATCATTTGCCCAATAATCTTCATTAAAATAATCATTTTTTAAATTTTCTTTTTCAAATTTCAGTTTACCAAAATCAAAAACATAATATATAGTTTCAAAGTTTTCTTTTGTTCAATATCTTACTTTGATAGAGTATTTTTTTTCTTCACTTTCTAGAATTATATCTTTTAAGGGCATTTCTAGGTTTGCAAGTGCATAAGGAAAAAATCTATTATTAATCAAATCTAAAATAATTTCTTTTTGTTTTTTTATATCTCTACTTTCATTTACCAAAGGGGAGAATTTTAGTTTTCTATAATTATCTATATTTAAATTTTGAACTACATTTATTAAGTCTAAATAATTTAAAAAATCTATTTGTCATTTATTTGTAATTTCAGAATTTTCTATAATATAGCTTTGTCATCATTCAAAGCATAAAAAATTTAATTTATAATTATATTTTTTAGCATATTTTTCTTCAATTGGTTTTAATTGTTCTAGTTTCATAGTATTTAAACTATAAAATCCATCATCTATTTCTCTTGGAAAAACTATTCATTGTCATACAAATATTTTTACTAAATTTGGTATTTCATAAAAACAATTTATTTCATCTTCACTAAATTTTGCATATTCCCATTCTATTTCTTCTTTTCTATATTGTCTATACTCTGTGTCTAACTTTTGTCTTTCTTTTATATTTTTTGCATCAAGTAATTTTAGATTTCATTCTAACTCGTTTCTAGTAGCCATGTAAACTACATTTTTAAATTTTTTGCTTGTAAATTTAGCATATATAAATTCTAGTGCTTCAAAATTTGATCCAGGTTCTGTGTCTACATCTGTATAAAGTATTTCTTCATCATTTTCTATAAAAAGAGTCATAACATCATCTTCATTTGTTATGAAATTATTTTTGTACAATAATCATGTTATCTCAATTCATTTGTAATGAATAACTTTTTCAGTTTCAATTATTATAATATTTGGATTATTTAAATATTTATTAAAAATTGGAATCAAAAAAGCAAGAGTTTCAGCTAATAATATATCAGGTTTTTTCTCTAATTTTTCATATATTTCTATAAGAGTATATGGATCTATATGATCTAGGTGAGAATGACTTAAAAAAATAGCATCTATATTTTGTAATTTATTATAGTTTATTTTTATCCTTGGATTTCTTGCCATCATATCTCATGCAACGAAATCTGAAAGCCAAGAATCAGATAATATTTTTACATTTTCTCCAGATTTATTTTTTATATTTACCAAAAATTCACTATGTCATAGATAATCTATTTTCATATTTTTTAGGTTATTTTAATTTTTTTTAATTGTAATAATATTTTAAATTTTTCAAAATAAATAAAAGTATTTAAGCTTTTTTTAAGTTTAAAAACTATTATAATAAAAATTAATATTATTTATATAAATATAATGAATAAGGCTTAATTGTAAAAAGTGTGTGGCTAAAATAAGGAATATTTGGTATAATAAAGCCAAATACTCCTTTATTTTTAACTATGTTAAATAAAAATAGCCATAAAATCTGTAAAAAATGTAAA
>Ga0100379_10001923_pt1 | contig 20360 bp, 20 predicted proteins | sample CryGeymeta201503_FD_80418 | JGI IMG/M metagenome (GOLD analysis project Ga0100379, IMG submission 80418) | Groundwater microbial communities from Crystal Geyser aquifers in Utah, USA - Crystal Geyser metaG 2015-03 | ecosystem: Environmental > Aquatic > Deep subsurface > Groundwater | place...
CCGTTTGAAATAAATCTTGTTTGAGAAGAACTAAACTTGCCAGTAAGATGAGCAAATTTTATTGCGCATCTCGCTCCGTTGCCGCATAATGAACCGGTTGAACCATCAGCATTAAAATAATGCATCGTAAAATCTGCATCATCAATTTTTTTTACGATAATTAGTCCATCTGCACCTATTCCATTGCGGCGATGGCAGAGTTTTTTGATTAAGGCGGGGTTTACTTCAAGTGATTTTTCTTCGTCACCGTCTATAACAATGAAATCATTTCCCGCGCCGCTCAACTTGCTGAAATTAATTTTACTAGTGCCGGTCATTTTAAATTAATATCCTAGAGAATTCAATTAATAATGAATCTATAATAAAGTTTATTAAAAAGTAATTGATTTATATACAAAAATACAACACAAATTGTTTAATAAAAGGCGTTAATTCTTTTTTTTTGAACTCTTTTTATAAGTCTGGTCCTAAAAAAGTTCAATTGAGTTATGTCATTGACGTTGGATAACGAATCAGAATGAAAAAGTTAGAACGAATTTCATTCTGAATTCTGATTTCCATATTCTCAATCAGCATTGAAAAATATTATCTCCGCTTTGTTCTTAAGCTAAAGGAGAAACAGAGAGCGTTACTTAAACTTCACGCAATGCTTTATGTGTAATGATTGACGCACATTTAATAACTGCTGTTTCGGAACGGAGGCGATTTTCAGCAATCTTAAAAATATTTTTACTGCCTGCTTCATTTAATTCTTCTTCCGAGAGCCCTCCCTCGGGACCGAAGATGAAGTAATAATTTTTTTCCTGGTTTAAGATCAATTCGTCAATACTCTGCTTGGCGTTCTGGTCAAAGATTAGTTTTTCACCCGGCAGTTTAATTAAATCCTTATAGTCCGTTATTGCTTCAATAACCGGGATAAAACTCCGCAGCGACTGCTTCATAGCTGTGAGAAGAATTTTATTCCACCGCTCCAACTTTTCTCCCTTTGAAATCGCACGCAAAGAATTGTGAACTACAAATCTTGTAATACCGAGTTCTGTACATTTTTCGAGCGCGAATTCGAGTCGATCAGGATGCTTTAATTTGGGAAGGCAAAAGATAATATTAGAAAAATTATTTTTATAAATATGATGTTTTATTACCGATACTGTGAGCAGTTCTTTTTCGATTGATAATATTTCACCGTAATAAATTATTCCCATGCCGGTTGTAAAATAAATAGTATCGCCTATCTGATGCCTCATTACACGGGAAATATGTTTAAACTCTTCACCTTCGATAACAGCAGTATTCGCCTTCACCCTGGCAGGCAAAGTGTAGTATAGTTCTATATCAGAAAGAAATTCCAAGATCGAAAATCCATTCCATGTTTTTATATTCGTCAAACGCAATTTCTAATCTTGCAAGATTATATGGCAGCACAAGAAAAGTAAAACCCGCACCGTAACCGCTTTGAAAATTACCGATACTTAGTTTTTGCCCTTTCAAACGAGTTGTTCCTGCATCTGCAAAAATTTGGAAATAAAGAGCAACGCGATAACTTAATAATTCATGCGGTATTATAGGAATGAAATCGAGGCTGAGATTGAAATCCGGTACGATGGGATAATTTAATTCTGCCGATGCAAGATAATAACTATTGCCTTCGCTTTCAGCCCGATAGTGCCCCCGTATTCTTTCATTAAAACCGAGATATGAGTAATCATAATAAGGCACATCATCGCCCGATGCTGTACGTGAAGCAATTCGCCATTTGGAACCGAGACTCCCATAAATTTTTCGGTACTCCCTCAAATCCAATGAGTAAATCATATATTTTATATCATTAACACCAAGTCCTTTAGCCTCTGCTTTAATAATTCCGAAAAATCCTTCGCGCGGAAACTGAGCGAGATCGCGTGTGTCATATGAATATTGAAGCCCGAGGGAGGGCATTCTATCAATTCTCCCGTTTGATGCCGAAATTCCTTTCAGATAAAAAGGAGTTTCTATGTAATTGTAAGTTGTAAACAGAGCAAGTCTGTGAAATAATCCAAAACGTTTTCCGAGAGTGATTGAGCCATTTATAAATTTTTGTTCGAATGTTTTTCCATAAAGCAATTCAGCAATATGGCTTTTGTTTTGCGAATCGAGATAAAACAAATTTATTCCAAAAAATATATTTTCTGCGGGGATCAGCAGCGGATTATAATACTCTACATGAAAGGAAGGGTCGAATCCAAATGCGGCACGCCCCCGTAATGTTTCATTTCTCCCTCTAAAATTTTTAATGATGAGATTGATGCCGTAAGAGATTTTATCCCAATCTTTATCCTTTAACTCCGCAAATGGGATGGGATAAATGTACCAGCTTTCCTCGACATAGATAATAAGTTTATTTAAATTATCTTCAATATTAATCAGCAAATCAACTCTTGTAAAAATTCCAAGGCTGTAAATTCTATCTTTGTTGTATTCGAGATTTTCTTCTGTAACAATATCTCCCGTTTTGAATGTAAGTTCTCGAAGTATGATTTCCGGTTCGGTAATTTCGTTGCCGATAATGGTGATAGAATCTACCTTAACGGGGTAAACAACATTTTGCAGCGAATCATTCTGAGCAAAAACATCAGAAACGAATACAATAAAAACGAGGCAAATTTTATATAACATTAAAGGGGAAATCTGTGAAAAAATAATTGCGAATATACAAAATATTGTGTTAGCGAGTAGCTTATGAATTTAGAGATGATAGTTCTTTTTGTTTGACTGTAAATAGACGGGGCGTACCCCGCCTCAAAATATAATTTTAAATTCATGCCGTGATAATTATACCACCGGTTCGTCCATATAATCGATGATGGAATTACAACTGCAAACAAGGTTTCTATCGCCGTATGCATTATTTATTCTTCCAACTGATGGCCAAAATTTGTTTTTTCTCAACCAGCTTGCCGGGTAAGCTGCCTTCTGACGTGAATAGGGATGATTCCATTCATCATTCATAATTTCAATGGCGGTATGCGGAGCATTTTTTAGCACGTTATCTTTTTCATCGGCTTTCTTTTCTTCAATCTCACGAATCTCTTCACGAATTAAAAATAATGCTTTACAGAACATGTCCATCTCTGCTTTACTTTCACTTTCTGTTGGTTCAATCATTAGAGTGTCGTGAACAGGGAATGAAACTGTGGGCGCATGATATCCATAATCCATCAAACGTTTTGCAATATCTCCAACTTCAATATTTGCAGTGTGTTTAAATTCGTGCATATCGAAAATCAATTCGTGTGCAACTCGGTTGTTACTATTTGTATATAGCACTTTAAATTCTTTTTCAAGTACTGCTTTAATATAGTTAGCATTTAATATTGCAACTTTTGTCGCCTCGGTTAATCCTTCTTCACCCATCAGCTTTATATAAGCATAAGAAATGAGAAGAACATTGGCGCTTCCCCACGGTGCGGAAGCTACTGCATTTATTCCTTTTTCCCTGCCAAGATTAACAACAGAATGAGCGGGTAAAAACGGAACTAAATGTTTTGCAACAGCAATAGGGCCCACGCCGGGTCCTCCGCCGCCATGAGGAATGGCAAAAGTTTTGTGAAGATTTAAATGACACACATCTGCACCTATCATTGCCGGGCTTGTTAACCCGACCTGCGCATTCATGTTTGCTCCATCCATATAAACCAATCCGCCGTTGTTATGAATAATCTCACATATCGTGCGGATATCTTCTTCAAAGACACCATGAGTAGATGGATATGTTACCATCAAAGCGGCAAGGTTAGCGCTGTTAGCTTCTATTTTTTTCTTGAGATCCTCAAGATCAATATTTCCGGAAGGAGTTGAATTTACCACAACCACTTTCATCCCCGCCATTACGGCGCTTGCCGGATTTGTTCCGTGTGCGGAGGATGGAATAACGCAAACGTTTCTGTGCCCTTCATTTCTATCCTGATGATATGCGCGAATTACTTTCAATCCTGTAAATTCGCCCTGAGCGCCGGAATTTGGCTGCAGCGAAACTGCGGCAAAACCGGTGATCTCGCACAAATCCTTTTCGAGTTCTCTCAAAATTTCTTTATAGCCTTGCGTTTGATCTTCAGGCGCAAACGGATGCATCTTTGTAAAAGCAGACCAGGTGATAGGCAGCATTTCTGCTGCGGCATTCAGTTTCATTGTACATGAGCCTAGAGAAATCATCGAGTGAACAAGTGAAAGATCTTTATTTTCAAGATACTTTAAGTAACGCATCATTTCGGTTTCGGAATGAAAGGAGTTGAATATTTTGTGTGTTAAATATTTTGATGTGCGGTTAAATTCAATCGGAAATTCAACCTTACTTTTCTCTGCAATTTCTTTTACATCATTTTCATTAATTGATTCGCCTGCAACCGCTGCAAATACATTTATCAATTGTACAGCATCTATAAAATCTGTTGCCTCATTAATTGAAATACCGATTGAAGTACCGTCAACATAAAGAAGATTAATCTCGTTTTTTAATGCTTCGGCTCTTATTGCTTCTAACTTTGCTTTCGATTTAAGTTTGAAGAAAAGAGTATCGAAATAATTTTTATTCGATTGAGAGTAACCAAGATTTTTTAAAGAAGCATCAACAGTTTTAGCAATTCTGTGAATTCTTTCTGCAATAGCTTTTATACCGGAGGCGCCGTGGTAAACTGCATAAAAACCCGAAATTACAGCAAGCAAAACCTGCGCAGTACAAATATTACTTGTGGCTTTTTCGCGGCGGATGTGTTGTTCTCTCGTTTGCAGAGCCATCCTTAGGGCTGTGTTTCCGTTGTTGTCAATTGAAGCGCCAATTATTCTTCCGGGCATCTGGCGTTTGAATTCATCTTTCGTAGCAAAGTAAGCAGCATGCGGTCCACCGTATCCCATCGGTACTCCGAAACGCTGTGTGGTTCCCACGGCACAGTCGGCGCCAAACTCACCGGGAGGTGTTAACAGCGCAAGGCTCATTAAATCAGCCGCAACAACTTTATAAATATTTTGTTTTGCTGCCTGTTCAAATAAATTTCTGTAATTATAAATCTCACCGTAAACGGCAGGGTATTGAACAAGTAGTCCAAATATATTTTCATTCAGTTCAACTGTTTTATGGCTGCCTATCTGAAGTTCAATACCGATTGGTAAAGCTCTTGTTTTTAAAACATCAATTGTTTGTGGAAGACATTCCCCGGAAACGAAAAATACATTTGCGTTTTTATTTTTTCTCAAAGCAAAAAACATACTCATTGCTTCAGCGGCAGCGGTGCCTTCATCAAGCAAAGAAGCGTTAGCTATTTCCAGTCCGGTTAAATCGGAAACCATCGTTTGAAAGTTCATTAACGCTTCGAGACGACCTTGAGATATTTCTGCCTGATATGGGGTGTACTGCGTGTACCATCCCGGATTTTCAAGCACGTTACGCTGAATCACAGCCGGCATTCGAGTTGGATGATAACCCATTCCGATATAAGATTGAAAAACTTTGTTTTTTGCTGCAATTTTTTCCAATCCTTCAAGAAATTTATATTCTGATAATGGAGCGTCAAGTTGTAGTTTATTCTTTAATCTGATATTCGCGGGGATTGTTTCATTTATTAATGTATCAAGTGAATCAATTTCAATCTCTTTTAACATAGCAGCGGTATCAGTTTTATTTGTACCATTGTGTCTGCTCACAAATTTATCTGGATGCTGGAAGAAGTTCATATTTAAGAATCTTTCATTTAATTCTGTTCAAGAAGTTTTGTTCAGTAAAATCTATAAAAATTATACGTTGAAATTTAAACATTTTAAAGGAGACATTGTTTGCAATTTAAAGAGTTTGTAAGAAGAAATTTATGCGGTTGAAGATGAAGCGATGAGTTTCATTGCAGCGTGGGCGGCATTTTGTTCGGCGCTTTTTTTATTACGCCCCTTGCCCACTCCAAATTCTTCTCTGCCTATCGTCACTTTGATTGTAAAAATTCTGTTGTGCTGCGGTCCTTCTTCTCTAACAACTAAATAAGTTGGAATTTCCATATGGTTTGCCTGAGCGTATTCGAGAAGCTGGCTCTTGTAATTCTCATCAATCAAATATACCCCTTCTTTAATGTTTGGTGCAATTATTGTTTTATAAATAAACTTACTTGAAGCCTCAAGACCGCCTTCGAGATAAATAGCACCGATAAAAGCTTCGAGCGCATCGCAAAGCACTGTTTGAGACCCGTTTAAAAAAGTGTGGGATAAGTTTTTGCTAATAAGAAGAAAATCCTGAAGTTTTATTTTCTCTGCAGCCTCGGCAAGTGTTAGCCGGTTTACAAGTTTGGCTCTAATTTTTGTTAAAAAACCTTCGTCTTTTTCGGGGAATGCATCAAAGAGATACTCGGCAACTACAAGGCTTAGAACAGAGTCGCCAAGAAATTCGAGCCGCTCGTTTGAAAATTTAAATTCTGTGTTTTGTTCTAAAAAAGAACGATGCATCAGCGCCTGGATAAACTGAGATTTATCCTTGATAGAAATACCGGCAAGTTGTTCCAGCCTATGAAACTTTTCGGGAGTGAAAACTTTTGCTATCAGCTTTTCTTGTTTTTTTTCTTCCCGCTGTTTTAATTTATCAAGCAGCCAGGAAAATAAATTAGGCAAAGTTATTCCTCAAACTTTTTAAATAGTAGTGAAGCGTTATGTCCGCCAAATCCAAATGTATTGCTAATTGCAACATCAATTTTTCTTTTGGTTGGTTGATGCGGGCTGTAGAATAAGTCGCATTCTGGATCAGGATTATCAAGATTAATCGTTGGCGGAACAATATTATTTTGAATTGCTAGTATTGCGGCAATAGCTTCAATACTTCCTGCAGCGCCCAATATATGTCCGGTCATAGATTTTGTCGAGCTAACTGCCAACTTATAAGCATGCTCTCCAAAAACAGTTTTGATTGCCATAGTTTCATTAACATCATTATACGGTGTTGATGTGCCATGCGCGTTTATATAATCAACATCTGTCAATTGAATTCCGGAATCTCTTATTGCTTCTCTCATCGACCTAACTGCGCCTTCGCCGCCCGGAGCCGGAGCAGTAATATGGTGAGCGTCGCCTGTTAAACCTATGCCGCAAATTTCAGCATAAATTTTTGCGCCTCTGTTTGTCGCATGAGTTAATTCTTCAAGCACCATAGCGCCTGCGCCTTCGCCTATAACAAAACCATTGCGGTCTTTATCAAACGGACGCGAAGCTTCTTTATATCTGTCGTTCCAGGTTGAGAGTGCACGGAGTGAATTAAATCCTGCGATACCCATTTCGGTTACAGCCGCTTCAGAACCGCCGCACATCATTAAATCGGTGCTTCCTCTTTGAATTAACATAAAAGCATCTGCAATTGCATGAGATGAAGTAGCGCATGCAGAAGTGGTTGCGTAATTCGGACCCTTCAAACCAAAGCGAATAGAAATTTGACCTGCTGCAATATCCGAGATCATCATCGGAATAAAAAACGGACTAATCTTTCGAGGATTTTTTTCCTGGAAATAAATCCAGAATTGCTGTTCAAGCGTGGTCATTCCGCCAATACCGCTTCCAAAAATGACTCCGAATTTTTCTTTATCAACAGTTTCAAGATTATTACCGGAATCCTTCATAGCCATTTCAGCAACAGCCATAGCATACTGCGTAAATAAATCCATCCGCCTGACAGCTTTTTTATCTATATAATCTTCCGGTTTAAAACCCTTTATTTCCGCGGCAAACTTTGTATCGAAGTTTGAAGTATCAAAACGGGTTATTAAATCTACTCCGTTGCGGGCTTCTATTAATCCCTTCCAGTATTCTTCTATACCAATACCGATAGGAGTTATTGCACCTAACCCGGTTACAACTACCCTTCTTTTACTCATATTGCCTCCAGCCAAAAAATTTCTTTGCGGTTAATGAAGTGAAATAAAGTCGAGAAAATAATTATCTTCCCGACTTTAAATAAACAACTAACCAAGTTTTTCTTTTAAGTACTTTACAGCATCGCCAACAGTACCTATTTTTTCGGCGTCTTCATCAGGAATGGAAACCTGGAAAGCACTTTCAAATCCCATTACGAGTTCAACGATATCTAAAGAGTCTGCTCCAAGATCGTTTGTAAATGAAGCTTCAGGTGTAATCTGAGAATCTTCAACACCTAACTTGTCCATGATGATCTCTTTTACTTTGGCTTCAACATCCATAGTGTATCTCCTATATGTTTATGATTTTGATAAGAATAATTTAATTAAAAATAATCAGATTTCTAAATTTTTTTTTACATTGTCATTCCGCCGTCAACGGCAACTACCTGACCGGTAATGTAGCTGGCATCATCGCTGCAAAGGAACGCAACAAGCCTTGCAACGTCTTCGGGAGTCCCCATACGGCGTAACGGAACGTTTTTTAGCAATGCTTCTTTTTGCTCTTCATTTAACGCTTTTGTCATATTAGTTTGAATGAAACCGGGGGCAACCGCATTAACAGTAATATTTTTCCCGCCAAGTTCTTTAGCCATCGATTTCGTAAATCCAATAACGCCTGCTTTTGATGCCGAGTAATTTGCCTGCCCGGCATTGCCAACAACTCCAACAACCGAGGCGATATTAACTATTCTACCGTAGCGCTGTTTTATCATCGGTCTTATTGCAGCCTTAGTATAGTTAAACACACTTTTTAAATTTGCCGAAATTACTTTGTCAAACTCTTCTTCAGTCATTCTTAAGAGTAAATTATCTCTTGTAATGCCGGCGTTATTTACAAGAATATCTACTCCGCCCATTTTATCTATTGCTGCCTGTATAGTTATTTCGGCATCGAGCAAGGAAGATGCATCTGCTTTTATTGCAAAAATATTTGTGTCAGCAAGTCCAAATTCTTTTTGAAATTCATCAGCGCATTCATCGCAGTTGTTATTTGCAAACACAATATCCGAGAATAAAATATCGCTGCAATACCTTGTAGCCAGTTCTTTAACGATTGCTTTTCCTATACCGCGTGATGCGCCGGTAACAATGGCTCTTTTAGTTTTTTGTGCCATTAACTTCTCCAATCATAATTTTGTTCAAATAATGTTCTCTATAATCTTCAAGTTCAGCAAAATCTTTTTCTCCAAAAAAATGAAGAAGTTCTTCGCGGCATGCCTCATAGATAGTGGTTTGCACTCCACCCTGTTTGTTGCATACTTTTAAGCGGTCTATATGTTCATCATCTATAGTTAGTGAACCTTCGTAAATAGTAAGCGGAAACAATATACAATAAAGCGGTTTGTATTTCCACTTATAGGCGCCTTCTTGCATTGCTAATTTTTGAAGACTGCACAGACCATCTTTATCTAAGAAGGTACACTTGCCGTTTATAACATTGGTACCAACGGCAACACCCGATTCAAAATCTTCATCTTCCTCCGGAGCTTCAAACCAATCCTTAATTTCTTTAGATTGTGTTTCATCCATCAATGGAAAAATTTTTTCTTTTATGGATAGAATAAATTGGTTTTCTTTTAAATCAGTATAAACGCCGTAATGGCAGCACTCACCATTACATCTGCAATTAAAAGGAAATGTAAAAATTAAAGGATCAATAAGAAGACCCTTGATCTCTTTTGTAAAACTATCGGTAGAAAATTTTTCGCTCATTAAAGGTATTTCTCCACGTCGGTATATTTATCTATACCGAAACATTTAACATCAGGATTTATTCTTTTCAAAAGTCCTTGAAGCACATTGCCAGGACCAATTTCATAAAACTCTTCAACACCGTCGGCAATCATATTTACAATGGTTTCTTCCCACCGTACTGGAGACGTTACCTGCTGGTAAAGCATATCAGATATTTCATCTTTTGCTTTTACCGGTTTTGCAGTAACATTTGCATACACCGGAAAACGCGCATCAAAGATGGAAGTATTATTTAAAGTCTCTTTTAATTTTTCTTTAGCAGGAAGCATCAGAGGAGAATGAAACGCGCCGCTTACAACAAGCTCTTTCACCATCCTGGCGCCTTTAGCTTTACAAATCTCCATGCCTCTTCTAACACCATCAATTGAACCGCTTATTACAACCTGACCCGGCGAGTTAAAATTAGCGCTTTGCACTATACCCGCTGCGGAAGCTTCTTTACAGCATTCATCAACCGTAGCGGGCTCAAGTCCTATTACTGCCGCCATCGTTCCTCTTTGTTCTATCCCTGCCTGCTGCATTGCTTTACCGCGCTCGCGAACGAGCTTTATTCCATCATAAAATTGGATTGCGCAAGCAGCAACAAGCGCAGAGTACTCTCCTAACGAATGACCTGCCGCCGCATCAGCCTGAATAGTTCTTATGATGCTTGCAAGAACGACGCTGTGTAGAAAAATTGCAGGCTGCGTAAATTCTGTCTGCTTTAATTCTTCTTCGGGTCCGTTAAACATAATATAAGAAAGATTTACACCAAGAGCATCATCAGCGGTTTTAATCATTTCTTTGGCTTCGACAGAATTGTCGTAAAGATCTTTTGCCATCCCAACGTACTGGGCTCCCTGTCCTGGGAATAAAAATGCTTTTTTTGCCATATTAGGATTTAATAATTAATTTTAATCCATTCCCCAAACAAGATAGCAAGCGCCATATGTGTAGCCCGCTCCGAACGAGGATAAAATCAATTTATCACCTTTCTTGACTTTGCCATCGCGGAAATATTCCACAAGACACAGGGGTATGGTAGCTGCTGTTGTGTTGCCATACCTATCAATGTTGATCATAACTTTATCTTTAGAGATGCCCATTCTTTCTGCGGTTGCATCAATAATTCTTAGATTTGCCTGATGAGGAACAAGGAAAGCAACATCTTCAGCGGTTAATTTATTATTTTGCATAATTTCATACGAAATATCCGCCATGCCTTTAACTGCCACTTTGAAAACAGCTTTACCATCTTGATAAATAAAGTGCATTTTTTTATCAACTGTTTCGTGAGAGGATGGATTTAAACTTCCTCCCCCTTTCATATATAAAGCTTCCCGTCCGGAGCCGTCGCAGTGTAAAAGAGAATCCTGGAGTCCGTAATTTTTATCTTCGGTTGGCTCAAGCAAAACTGCCGCGCCCGCGTCGCCAAATAGTATACAATTATTCCTGTCCGTGTAGTCAGTAATTGAGCTCATTTTATCGGCGCCTATCACCATTACTTTTTTGTAACGCCCGGTTTCAATTAATGATGCTCCAACATGAAAGCCGTAAATAAAACCGGAACACGCAGCAGAGAGATCAAAACCCCATGCATTTTTAGCCCCTATATTATCCTGAACCAAACAAGCTGTTGCAGGGAAAAACATATCGGGAGTAACTGTGGAAACAATAATAACATCAATTTCTTCAGGCTTGATGTTATATTTCTCAAGTAAATTTTTTGCGGCGCCTGTAGCTAAATCGCTTGTGGCGCCGTTTTCAAGGATTCTTCTTTCGCTGATACCCGTGCGGGATTTAATCCATTCGTCGGATGTATCAACTATTTTTTCAAAATATTTATTGTCGTAAATTTTATCCGGGACGTACATTCCCAGTGCTGTAATAACTGCATTATATTTTGTGTTTAAAGCCATTGTCTACCGTTCGGTTATAAGTGAATATTGTTTTATAGAATTTTCAATTTTGTTTACAAGATTTTTTTTGTGCATCTCGTTCGCACGAAGCACCATGTTTGCTATCGCTTTCGGAGTGCTAGAACCATGCCCGATGATACTGATGCCATTGACACCGAGCAGAGGCACACCGCCGTGCTCTTGATAATCTAAACTTTTTAAAGATTTCCGGAGTGATTCTTTCGATAATCCTATTTTAATTTTATCGAAGAAACTCTTTTCGGCTGTCTGTTTTAATAAATGTTTTAATAATTTGGGAACTGATTCACCAAATTTAAGAAGTATGTTGCCGACAAATCCATCGCAAATAATAATATCAACATTTTTAGTTAATATATCTCTGCCTTCAACATTTCCTATAAAATTTAAATTTGAACGTTTGAATATTTTAGCTGCTTCTTCAACAACTTCATTTCCTTTTCCTTCTTCTTCGCCCATACTTAAAAGACCAATCGACGGATTATTTTTTCTGCCCATTTCTTTTGCATAGATGGAACCCATCACACCATATTCAAAAAGATGAGAGGGTTTTGCATCCTTTCCTGCTCCAACGTCATAGACGCAACATACGCCGTTAACATTAGGAAATTCAGCGCCTATTGTCGGGCGACCAACTCCTGGAATTCGACCCATAATAATTGTTGATGCAGCCATCATCGCCCCTGTATTTCCGGCACTAACGAATGCATCAGCTTTTTTCTCTCTAACCATCCTGGCGCCGACAACAATCGACGAATCGGGCTTTGCCTTCAACGAAGATGTCGGCGAATCGCCCATTTCTATTACTTCCCCAGCATGTATAATATTATCCTCATTAAAAGAGAGTTTATTCGAATTAATTATTTGAAGTATCTCTGCTTTTTTCCCGACTAAGAATAAATCGAACCCTTCGTCCTGCTCAAGCGCCTGTATAGCGCCAATTACAGTATTCTGAGGGGCATAATCGCCCCCCATTGCATCAACAATTATTCTGCATTTAGAATCTTGAGAACCAGAATTGTTCATCAGAAGGAATTATTAATAAATTAGCTTTTAGGAATGAACATAGAGCGTTCATTATAGTAACCGCAGGAAGGGCATGCGCGATGGGCAAGTTTCATTTCACCGCAATTTGAACATGAACCCAGAGTTGGAGCAGTCGCTTTGTAATGTGTTCTATGTTTATCTCTTCTGCTTTTAGACCATTTACGTTTAGGATTTGGCATCGGTATTCCGTTATTTTTTTAATTAATATTATCTAATTTTTTCTTTATTTCTAGCAAAGGCTGCCAGCGTATATCAACACTTTGAGTACAGCCGCATTCTCGTTCGTTTAAGTTCTGACCGCATTTATAGCAAAGTCCTTTGCAATCTTCCTTACAAAGTTTTTTCATCGGAATGGCTAATATTGCATAATCTCTTACATCCGAAGAAATGTTTATTCTATCGGTATCTGTATGAATATATACCAAATTCAAAGAATCATTCTCTTCAGGAGGCGAGCCGTATAAATAAACCATCTTATAGCTGTTAGTAAGTATGGGCATAAAATCTAAAGCACATCTGTCGCATACAAATTTTGCCATCACTGATAAATTTACTTTTAAAATAATTTGTGACGGCGCTTTGCTCAGTTCAACATCAGCTTTAATATTGCCAGTAAAATCTTCAACAAGTCCAATATTTTCAACAGCTTCAGCGAAAATAAATTTATGAACTCCTTCGCTTAAGTTCGAAATTTTAATTATCATAATATTCTCTCTAAAATCGAGCAAAAACGATTCAAAATATAGATATACTCTTACTGATAGTCAACATTTCCTAATTGCTAACTTACGGATTATTTCTACCTTTAAGCCTTGAAATGATTTATTTTTCGGAAATACTAAGTGAATATTAAAATAAATTTTGTAAATAAAAAACGTCCAAATTGTTCCATAATCATAATTAGCAAAACCCATGAGCTACAATTTGGCTATATATTATGGATTGCGGGACAAGACATTTCATTAATATTAATAACTTAACACTAAAGTTCATGTAATATTTGGAAGAATATTCATGAGACAAATAAAAAGATAGAATGGCTGAATGAAGATGAATGGATGAATGTTTTTCATTCAAACATACAACCATTCAATCATTCTAATGTGATAATTTGGTTCTGGTTTGTCCAGATTAAGTGTTTTAAAAGTTTTGCAAATTTACATTTAATAAAAAAGAAAGCTATTTTTGATTTTGGAAATCACATTATTGGTTGTATGCTATCTGTAAAAAATTTAACAAAAGAATTTAAGAATTTAATTGTTGTTGATAATCTTTCCTTCGAGGTAAGCGAGGGAAAAATATTTGGACTTTTAGGTCCTAACGGCGCAGGTAAGACAACTACAATCAGAACGATTTTAAATATAATCCGACCATCATCGGGAAATATTTTTTTTGACGGAAAACCGATTACCACTGAATTTTTTAATATCATAGGTTACCTTCCCGAAGAGAGAGGGCTATACAAGAAAAGCAGGGTGATTGATGTAATCAAATATTTTGCTGTGTTGAAAAATATTCAAGCAAAAAAAGCAATTAGTTTAGCTGATGAATGGCTGAATAAACTTGATCTTTGGGATCTAAAAGAAAAGAAGATAGAGGAGCTTTCTAAAGGAAATCAGCAGAAAGTACAATTCATAACCTCGGTTCTCCACGAGCCTAAATTACTTATTCTCGATGAACCATTTGCCGGATTCGATCCAATTAATCAGGAAAAAATTAAAGAACTGATTTTATCTTTTGTTGATCAGGGTAAAATTATAATATTGTCCACTCATCAGATGGATACGGCAGAGAAATTATGCTCCGACATTATGCTGATAGATAGAGGGAAAGAAGTTTGCAGCGGTTCCTTAAAAGAAATAAAGAAACAGTTCGGGCTGAATGTTGTGAGCGTAGGGTTTTCCGGCAATATTTCGGAGATCAAAAATCATCCTAATGTCATTGATATGAATCTTTATGGGAACAGAGCGGAAATAAAACTTAAAGAAGAGGTGCAGCAGTCGGAATTTCTGCGCTCCATTTCGCAGCAATATAGTATTAATTCTTTTAATCCAATTGATCCTTCGCTCCATAAAATATTTATCGACGTTATTCAGCGAAATGCGGATATAAGATGAGAAAAATATTTGAAGTTGCGAAATGGGAATTTGTTGAGAAAGTAAAAACCAGAGCTTTTATTATTTCCATTATTATAACGCCTGCTATTATTATCGGATTTTCAATGGGACCTACGCTGCTTTCGGATAATGAATCGAATACAACACAGGCAATAGGAATTTTAGATTCTACAGGTGTTTACTTTAAACCGCTAAGTAGTGAACTCGAAGAATATAAACTCGATGACGGTCAGCCGAATTATGTTGCTGTTAACTTGTATAATAAACATAAATTGTTTAACGAGTTAAAACTTGCCGGGGATTCTTTGGTTCTCACAGATGAATTGGAAGGATATCTGTTCATTTCCGAAGATCAACATTCTTTGAAATATCAATTCCGTGGAAGAAGCATCGGTAATTTTAAGGACTTAAAAAGATTCGAGAGATCTTTTAACAAAATACGGACAGAAATTAAATTGTCCGGAAAAGGATTAAGCAGCGAATTAATAAAATACATAAATGACAAAGTTGAACTTCACCCGATAAAATTAGAAGAAAGCGGAAAAGAGAGCAGCGCTAATTTTCTTGTTGTCTTTTTTACCTCCTTCATATTAATTATGCTGCTAATGATGATGATACTGTACAGCGGCGGAATGTTAATAAGAAGTTTAATTGAAGAAAAATCAAACAGGCTTATAGAAATCTTAGTTTCGAGCTGCAGTTCGGATGAACTGTTAACCGGTAAAATTTTAGGGCTTAGCGCACTCGGATTATTCCAAATAATAATTTGGGTGGTTCTTGCAATTGCACTTACCGGTTCGTCTTTAATACCTGCCGATGCTTTTAAGAATGTGGCGCCTATGCTTATCTATTTTGTGCTTGGTTTTATTTTTTACACTTCGATATTCGTTGGGGCGGGTTCAATTGCCTCAACCGAACAGGAAGCTCAACAACTTACAAGTTATATTAGTTTGATATTACTCTTTCCGATTATATTAGTTTTTTCAGCGGTACAAAATTCCGATTCATTTATGCTTCAGCTTTTAAGTTATATCCCATTTACAACTCCGTCTATAATGATACTGAGATTAAACTTGCAGGAAGTAAGCCCTCAAGAAATATTAATCACAACTTTAATTTTAATAATATCAATCTATATCACTATTACAGTAGCGGCTAAAATTTTCAAAATAGGTATTTTATCTTACGGTAAACGACCATCCGTTAGAGAAATTTTTCAGTGGCTAAAAGAAAAATAATTGTGTGTCCGTTATGTTAATAATATCTTCAGCATTAGCGGCTATCATCCCGATGGGAATTTACATGTTTCTCATTTGGTGGTTTGACAGATATGATAGAGAACCGTTTAAGATGGTTTTGAATAATTATCTCTGGGGTTCACTCGGCGCTGTTGTGTTAACGCTGATCATAAGTGGTAGTTTCTCTAAAGTATTTTCTTTTTTTATTCTTGAACCTGACCAACTCCGCCGGGTTGAAACAATAATTATTGCTCCGATTGTTGAGGAAATCATAAAAGGCGCTTTTTTATTAATTACAGTTTCCAGTTTTAAATTTGATAATATGACGGATGGAATAGTATACGGCGGGGCTATAGGGTTAGGCTTCGGCATGACTGAAAATTTTTTCTATTTTATTTCTTTCGGTCAAACTGTTGAACAATGGCTTATACTTGTAATAATAAGAACGCTCTTTTCAGCAGTTATGCATTGCGTTTCCACAGCCACACTAGGAGCATTTATTGGATATGCTAAATTTAAAAAAAGTTTTATTAAATATTCCTTTCCTTTTTTTGGTTTACTGATAGCGATGTTCATTCATTTCTCATGGAATTTTTCCGTCAGCTCCGAGTCAACTGCATTTATTGGTTTCTTTTTTATGTTCTATACCATTGCTATTTTTGTTGCAATGTTTTGGGCATCAGTAAATAGCGAAAAGAAAATTATTTTTAACGAACTTCTCGAAGAAGTAAATTTGGGTTATATCCCTCAAAAGCATTTGCTTATTTTAAATTCCGGCGGACGGAATTATTCCGGCTGGATAGAAGAACCGATAAGAAAAAGGTATATTCGAACTGCAACCACCTTGGCATTTAGAAAAATGCAATTGAGAAATTCGTCGGGTCAAAGCCGCGAATATTATGAGCGTGAAATTGAAAGTTATAGAACTATTATTAAAAACTTATTAGAAAACCCTGCAAAAAATTATTATGAGCAAATCTAAGAATTGCGTCTTTTTAATATCTCCATTCCCATTTTTTAATTTTGAGGAATTACCGGTGTTTGAGGGACTCAATAGAGAACATTCATCCCAACTATATCGAAATCTTTTTTTTAACTATCTCGAAGTTTTATCTGATTCACGCATGCTTTACAACGTTGTTTGCTGTTTTGATGAAAGGGATGATGGTTTTCTTCCCGAGCAAATAAAATTGAACAACGACATTGTTTTTTATAAAAGAGATTCTTATGATAATTTAATTACTCAGCTATCCGAAAAGTATCTGCTGAACATTCAATATAATTTGTTCCTGACCGCAAATTCTATAGCATTTTCATTGAGCAGTATTAAAAAACTTTTTGATGTTTTATCCATTGAAGATAATCTGGTTTTACTCGGTGAGTCGAAGAACAATAAACTTACATTTATTGCATTAAATTACAATAATGCGGAACTTTTATCGTCTCTTAATTATTCTGCTGAAGATTTTGAAACAGCATTAAAAAAAACTTGTAGCTTTCATAATGGCATCCATCACAGCAAGGGTTATTTGAAGATAAATTATTTAACTGATTTTAAAGAGTTGTATAAAGAACTCTCTAAAAAAGAAAGCTGGGCATACTGCAGCCAGGAAATGCATGAAAAATTTACTCATCTTTTCATTGAATATAAGGATTTGTTGAAATGAGCGCGGTTGGAGTTTTTGGCGGAACATTTGATCCAATACACTTAGGTCACCTGATTACAGCCGCCTCAGTAAGGGAGATTCGCAATCTCGAAAAAATTATTTTTATTCCTGCTTTTACTTCTCCTCACAAAACAGATATTAAAAGCTCAGGCGGAAAAGACAGGTTAGAAATGGTAAAGCTCGCCGTCGAGTGCACGGTGTATTTTGAAGTTTGCGACTTTGAAATTAAAAACGAAGGTATCTCGTTCACAATTGATACTTTAAGTATGCTAAAAGAAAAATATTCCGAAATTGAATTAATAATTGGATATGATAATCTAATTAAATTCAGTTCGTGGAAGCAGCCTGATGATATTTTAAAGTTGGCTAAGCTTGTCGTACTTAATCGCAAAGTAAAGGATGAACCAGATGAAAAAGATGTTTACTATAAATCCGCCTTCTTTGTGGATACACCACTCGTTGAAATAAGCGCTTCCGGTTTAAGAGAAAAAGTTCGCACCGGAGGCAGTATTGATTTTCTTGTCCCTGAAAAAGTTAAACAATATATTTACGACCTCAAATTATTTAAGGATTAACGTTTGAAAATTCTAATAACAGGCGGAGCGGGTTTCATCGCTTCCCATATTACCGATGCTTTTATTGATGCCGGTCATAATGTAGTTGTGCTCGACGATCTATCTACCGGTTTTGAAAAAAACATAAACCCCAAAGCAAAATTTATAAAAGCTAATATTTGCGACGTTAACCTCGCCAAACTTTTTGAGCATGAAAAATTTGACGCTGTCGATCATCATGCCGCGCAGATGGATGTACGCCGTTCTGTTGCTGACCCTGCTTTTGATGCAAACACAAATATCATCGGCACAATCAATCTTCTTCAAAACTCTGTTAAATACGGCGTTAAAAAATTTATGTTCGCATCAACCGGAGGCGCTGTATACGGCGAGCAGGAGTATTTTCCTGCCGACGAATTGCACCCTACTGCACCGGTTTCACCCTACGGAATAAGTAAACTTGCAGTAGAAAAATATCTTTTCTTTTATAATAAACAGTACGGATTAAATTATACTATTTTTCGTTATGCAAATATTTATGGTCCCAGGCAAAATCCTTTTGGAGAAGCAGGTGTGGTCGCCATCTTTACGACAAAACTCCTTAATAATCAGCAGCCGATTATTAACGGCAGCGGGCTGCAGACACGAGATTATGTTTTTGTTGGCGATGTAGTGAAAGCAAATTTGCTTTTGCTCAATGATAAAAAAAATGCAATTTATAACATCGGTACTGCAAAAGAAACGGACGTTAATGAAGTATTCAATAAATTAAATAATATTGTCGGTAACGGTCAGAAAGAAAACCACGGTCCCGCTGCGGCTGGCGAACAACTCCGGAGCGTTATCACATCAGAAAAACTTTTTAAAACCTTCGGATGGAAACCTTCAACAAAAATGGACGAAGGTTTGCGAAGTACTGTTGAATTTTTTAAAACAAATATTGAATGATGATTGATCTCCAATTTTTAGAAAAATTATACAATAACGATAGACGCACAGTAGCACGCTCAATAAGTATTGTCGAATCAAACAACTCAACATCAGCAGAGCTGCTTAAAGAAATTTATTCGAAAACAGGAAATGCATACCGCATCGGGATAACCGGACCGCCGGGATCCGGTAAAAGCACTATAACAAATCAGATTACAAAACTTTATCGTTCGCAAAACAAAAAAATTGGTATCATAGCTGTTGATCCCACCAGCCCTTTTACAGGCGGTGCGCTGCTTGGCGACAGAGTGCGTATGTCTGAAATCGGCAGTGATGCTAATGTATTTATACGCAGCATGGCAACACGCGGAAGTCTTGGCGGGCTAAGTAAAAAAGCAATTGACGCTGCGGACGTACTGGATGCAGCAGGATATGATATCATTATTTTAGAAACTGTCGGAGTCGGTCAATCCGAACTTGACATAGCTCAGGCGGCAGATACAACGGCAGTTGTACTCGTCCCTGAATCCGGTGATGCAGTGCAAGCGATGAAAGCCGGATTAATGGAGATTGCCGATTTTTTTGTAGTTAATAAAAGCGACCGTCCCGGTTCCGATCAGGCAGTTGCTGCGTTAAGAACAATTTTATACATGCGTGACCACGATGCAAATTCATGGATGCCTAATATTATAAAGTCTGTTGCCTCGGAAAATAAAGGGATTGAAGAAATTGCAGCCGAAATAGCACGACATAAAAATTATCTTAATGAACATGCTCTTTTCCAGAAAAAACGGGAAGAGCATACAAAGAGCCGGATCAAAGTAATCGTAGAAGAAAAACTTCACGAAGAACTATGGAGCGGCGATGGTGGAAAAGCGCTTCATACTTCGCTCGAAAAAATTATTTATGGCGGTCTATCGCCATATCACATAGCTGAAGAGATAATTATTAAATTTAAAAATATTTAGCTTTTAATTTCCGCACCTAAACAGATGTGGTTTAAAACTAAGAGAAGATTTAATCTCTAAACTAAATGGCTATTGAACGTTCGAGAATCTGACAGATCAGAATACTTCTTCGATTTTCAATTACTTGAAAAGTTTTACTAAGAAAATATTTTTAAATATTCGCCGGTTAACAATTGTAAAAAGATTTTTTTTTTCTATTATCCAATCACTTTTTCATCTCTTTAAGTAACCACCGATAAATAATCGAAAGGAAATTTA
>Ga0100379_10001938_pt1 | contig 20286 bp, 21 predicted proteins | sample CryGeymeta201503_FD_80418 | JGI IMG/M metagenome (GOLD analysis project Ga0100379, IMG submission 80418) | Groundwater microbial communities from Crystal Geyser aquifers in Utah, USA - Crystal Geyser metaG 2015-03 | ecosystem: Environmental > Aquatic > Deep subsurface > Groundwater | place...
GACGATAAAAGCGACCGAAGAGGGAGCTTTTAGCGGTCGGTCTGGACAAGCGAGCCCGCCGCTTGCCGGCGGTGGGCGAGGGCGGAATTCCCCCTACCCGCTCAATTAAAAAAGAGTAGTCCTGTCGGACTACTCTTTTTTAATTTTGTAGTCAGAAGGGGGAATCGAACTAGTCGGAAGCGAGTTATGAGCCGAGCCGGAAGGCGAGGCGATTAAACGAGCGTCGGACGGATTGCCTAGTATGGCAATCCGGACGCCGACTCTGGACAAGCGAGCCCGCCGCTTGCCGGCGGTGGGCGAGGGCGGAATTCCCCCTACCCGCTCAAAGAAAATATCACCGGTCGTCAGACTGGTGATATTTTTTTTGTAAGGTTATAGAAGGGGGAATCGAACTAGCGACGAGCGAGTTATGAGCCGAGCCGGAAGGCGAGGCGATTAAACGAGCGACGATAAAAGCGACCGAAGAGGGAGCTTTTAGCGGTCGGTCTGGACAAGCGAGCCCGCCGCTTGCCGGCGGTGGGCGATTGAGGCGGAATTCACCCTTGCTTTAATATTAGCCATTTTCACTCTTTAAATTCCAAATTTATGGAGTCAGGCTCCATAAATTCGGCTTAATTTACGGAGCCTGACTCCTGATATTTGACATTTTTATAAAAATAATATATAATTAACCCGTAAATAATTTTACTTAAATATATGATAAAAAGAATATATGATAATTTAGAAGAACATATTCAAGCCAATAAAGCCTTAATAATATTTGGTCCGAGGCGAGTCGGAAAAACAACCCTCTTAAATAACTATCTAAAAAATACCAACTATAAATATAAATTAGATAGCGGTGATAATATTAGACTACAAAATACTTTAAAATCTCAAGATTTTAAAAAAATATTAGGCTACGCAGAGGGCTATGAACTAATAGCAATAGATGAGGCCCAACAAATTCCAAATATCGGCATGGCTCTAAAAATTTTAATAGATAATATTCCGAATATTAAAATTATTGCTACGGGTTCATCTTCTTTTGACTTATCTCAACAAATAGGCGAGCCTTTAACTGGCAGAAAAAAAACCATAACTCTATATCCCTTATCTCAAAAAGAATTATTGTCCAAATTCAATAAACAAGAACTTAAAGAAAAATTAAAAGATTTTTTAATATTTGGATCTTATCCAGATATAGTTTTAGCCAAAAACAATAAAGAACGAATAGATTTTTTAGAGGAGTTAGTAAATTCTTATTTGCTCAAAGATATTTTAAGTTTAGATAAAATAAAATCTAGTAGCATTCTATTAAACTTACTTAAATTATTATCATTTCAAGTCGGCAATTTAGTTTCTTTAAATGAATTAGCTAATACTCTAAAAATTGACGCCAAAACAGTGGATAGATATTTAGACCTCCTAGAAAAAAGTTTCATTATAGTGAGATTGGGCGGTTTTAGCCGAAATTTAAGGAATGAAATAAATAGCAAGGCGAAATATTATTTTTTAGACAACGGAGTTAGAAACGCTGTAATTACCCAATATAGCGATTTAGAAAATAGAGATGATATTGGTCAGTTATTTGAAAATTTTATTATCTCAGAAAGAATTAAGAAATGTTCCTATGATAAAATTTATGGAAGCAGATATTTTTGGAGAAATTATGAAGGAAAGGAAATAGATTTATTAGAGGAAAGAGAGGGAAAAATATTTGCTTATGAATTTAAGTGGTCAAAAACAAATTCAAGCGCGCCAAAAGATTTCATAAATAATTATGAAAATAGTGAATATAATACAATAAATAAAAATAACTATTTAGATTTTATTATATGAAACTAATCTTTTTCGTCCAAGGCGAGGGCCGCGGACATATGTCTCAAGCTTTAACTCTTAAAGAAAAGTTAGAGTCAAGGGGTCATAAAATTTCCAGCGTTTTTGTTGGTGCAAAAAGTAAGGAAGATTTACCATCTTTTTTTACATCCGCTTTTTCTTGTCCAATTGAAACTTTAAATAGCCCTGGCTTTAAAATGGATAAAAAAGAACAAGGAATTGTAATAAGTAAGAGTGTTTTGTCTTCTTTTATACATTCTCTACATTATTTACGCTCGGTTAAAAAAATTAAAAAAGCGGTTAAAGCTTATAGCCCTGATGCGTTAATTAGTTTTTATGAACCTTTAGTTGGCGCTTATCTCAGGCTTTACCGCGACAAGCGCCCAAGTTTTTTTATTGGTCACCAATACTTCATGGATCATCCCGTCTTTAACCCTTATTTCAAAAATTTAATCGTTAAAAAAGTTTTTAGAGTTTATAATCTTTTTACCGCTCCAGCAAAAAGTATTAAACTTGCCTTATCATTTAGTGAAGAACAAGATTGCCAAGAAAAAAATATTTTTGTTTGTCCGCCGCTAATTAGAAAAGAGGTTAAAGTCGAAGCTCAAAATAAAAATTTTTATTTATTATACTTATTAAATCAGGGTTATAGTGAAAAAATTATCTCTTGGAGTAAAAATAATCCTGGCATCAGAATTGAAGCCTTTAGAAGACAGCCAGAAAAAGAAGAAGAAATAATAAGCGAAGATTTATCTTTTCATAATTTAAGCGGAGAAAAATTTTTGACTTTTTTAAAAAACTGCAAGGCTTATATTAGTACTGCTGGTTTTGACTCAATCGCTGAGGCCGCTTATCTTGGTAAAAAAATAATGATGGTTCCAACTAAACATCATTTTGAACAAGAACATAACGCAATTGACGCCGCGCGCATTAAAATTGCCTTAAAAGCCAAGGATTTTGATTTATCTTTAATTAATAATTGTGCCCAAGAAACATTTTCTGGCTTAGCTAAATATAAACAGTGGTACGATAGTAATGAAAATAAAATTGTGGAATTAATTGAAAAATTTGGATAAGAAAAATTAAAAGATTAAAAAACAGACTTGGCGATAAAGTCTGTTTTTTGATAAATTTTATTTAAAAATAGTGCTTGCTATTTGCCAATACTCTGGATTACCATATAATTTTTGCCAATACCACCATTCAACTCCCCAAGCATAAGTTCTCTTAAAGTCTAGATTGATAGCATATTGTAAATTGGCTTTAAATTGTTCAACGCTCATTGATTTATCAATATCTCTTTGCGTTAAATAAATTACTTTTCCTTCTGGTACCCAGGGCTCAGCCTGCAATTCTAAAACCATTAATCTCTCCGGACTTAATCCTGCTAGTTTACCTTTAAGTCGATAAAATCCTGGTGGTAAGGGGTAACGAATAAAACCAAACCAACGATTATGAACTACGCGATATAAAGTGCTACCAAAAATATCGCCAATCGCCGCTTCCTCATCCCAAAATTTAAGCTCACCCGAGGAAGTAATAATTATTTTTCTATTATCAAGTGACCTAACGAGCTCAAATTCTTTAATTAATAATTCTTTATTTAAGGGCGGACAAACCCCGAAAGTCCCTAAAAATGCCTCATTTTCTACTTGCCAATATTCAACACTCTCTCTATTTTTATATCTCTCAACTATAGTTCTAGTTAATTCAAGAGTCGCTAATTCAACTTCATCATTATCCATTTTTCCTAGCCAGGCTGGGCTATGACATTCCGGCCAACGAGGAACACGACGACCAAGGCTAATAATAAATTTAGCGCCATTTTTTTCGCCCTCATTAATTAAATAATCATAAACACTAAAATCAAACACACCCTTTTCTTTTTCTATCTCGTCCCAATAAATTGGGATTCTAATATTTTTCACTTTTAATTCGCTTAACATCGCTCCATAAACCTCTTGATAATCAAGACCAATCTCAGCACTATATTTAGTTGAGAAAGTTACACCAAAATGATCAGCTTTAGTTTCTAAAATAATTTCTCGAGGATAATGTTTGGCAATTTTTAAAATATAAAAAATTGTAAATAAAACTAAAATGATAATGAGTTTAATCATAAAAAATTTACGTAAATTAGCCTTGCTACTAATAAAAGTTTTAATTCTGGCAAAAATATTTTTAGAATTAACTACTTTTTTTGATGTCTTGTCACTAGTCGGCATAAAATCTGGTACTATTTAAATAATAAAAAACTAAATTGTTAAAAAATAAATTCCCAGGGCAATAAGAAGAACCGCACCTGATTTTTGAATAATAATTCTCTTGGAAAACTTTTCTTGTAAAATTTTTGGAGCTAAAAGCGAAAGGGCGGCGCTAAAAACTAAAATAAAAGCATACTGAACTCCTTGGAGGGCGTTAACTAAAACAACCGAACCTAAAAAGACCGCATAGTTTTGTAAAATAAAACCACTAGAACCAATAATTTGATTTAAAAAGACAAAAAGACGACCACGACTTGTTTGAGTCTTATCTTTTTTAGAGCCTTGAAACATTTTTTTAATTTCTTGACGGTCATAGATCTTAATTAAAAATAGTAGAGCAAACAAAAAGGCTCCAAGTCTAGTCCAAATAAAAGAGCTGGCAAAGGATTGATAATTATAAGCAATTTTTGTACTAATAAAATAAAGAGAATAAAAAAATGCTGAGAACAGAGCGAATTTTAAAGCTAAACCATTTTTTTCATTTTTAACTTTTAACCAAAATAAAATACGCTTCATTAAATTTCTTTCTTTTGGTAAAAAGGCAATTAAAAAAACTCCGGCTAAAATAATAAAAATTCCTAATAATTGATTAAGAGGAAATGCTTCTTTAAGAATTAAACTGGATAAAATTAGAGAGAAAATTGGGGTTGAACCGCCAATTAAAACTAAAACTCTTGAAGCTTCTCCTCGTTTTAAAGCTTCATAAAGTAACCAAAGGGCAATCGCAAAAAGAGCGCCGTTAATTAAATTGAAAATAAATAAATTAAAACCCGGCCACTCAAGTAACCAAGGCGCAGCGACAAAAACAGTTAAACCTAAAGCACAAACAACAAAAGCATAAGCCTTGGCGCTCTTTAACACATTATCAACTAAAAACTTATCGGCTAAATTAGCAACCGCTAATAAAAAATAAGCTAATAGGGCGACAAAAATCCAAGACATTAAATTATCAGTTTAATAATTAAGGCTATTCTAAACCTAAAACTTTTTCAATATTGTAAACTCCTTTACTCTCAGCATTTAAGAAGCCATCCATTGCCGCCCTGGCGAAACGGCCAGATTTTAAAATATCAGGCAACCACTCATCACTATAACTAATTTCTAAACTATCAATCCCAGCCCCCATTGCTAAAATCCACTCACGATTAAACACTTCCTGTGAACCAACTGGCTCAGAAATTATAATTGGTAAGCCAAGAGCACAAAAAAATGAAAGTTCCGATGGTTTAGTCCATAAAATATCGGTTTCTTGTAGAACTTTATTAAAGAGTTCAAAATATTCTATTTTTGTTTCCGCAAAAATAACCTTGACACCCTTACCGTCGCTTAAGGCTATCTCCTCAATTCTTTCCAAAAAATAATCCCGAACTTCTGAACGACTGCCGGCAACTAAATTTAAAAATATCTGACCTCTTTTTATATCTAACGCTAATGATTTAAGAATTTCGGCGCCAATTTCTTTTTGAGCCCCCGCACCACCAACCGCAAAGGTAATAACTAAAGGTTTTTCTTGTAAAATTTTATAATCTTTATAATTTTTTAAATCAGGTAGAATTGATTTGATTAAAGATTCATACTCAGTTTGATATTTTTTTTCAGGATCTAATTTAATAATTCTTCTAATTAAATTATCTTTAATTATTTCTTTATTTTCACCAACATTTTCTTTTGGTAAAGGGAAACCGGTAACAAATAAATTTTCTTCTTTTAAACCATACATCATAAATCTTTCCTTTACTTTCTCACTCGGCAAGAAATATTTTATCCGACTACCCTTAGGATTTAAAGGGGCCCAAGCTCTTGAAGCGTCAGTATCACAAACAACGCAGTAAATATCACCAGAATAATTATGATATTCCGCCATTTGAGCGGCGACAAAAAAGGTTGTAACGAAAGGTTTTTTAATACTATCTATTTTTTTTATTAAATCCGCTCCTAAACCTTTTTTAATAAAAGAATAAAAATAATGTTGTTGGATTGTTGGTCTTGAAAGGTCGCGACTTGGATAAAGTGGTTTAATTTTTTGAAAAGCGTCCATTATCGAGAAAACTACCTGACCTAAAACCGGAACTTTCTTTAAACGAGAAATTTTTTCATAAGATTCCAAACTTTTTTCCCAATATTCTCTTTCCCAATCAGGAATACCGTCATAATTATTGATAGTTATAACTTCGCCGGCGCTTAAATGACTTAAGGCTTGAGCTGGTCGTTGATGACCATAACCCATATCGGCGGCGACTAAATTTATATGTTGATTTTTCATAAATTAATTATAAGAAAGTTTTAATATTTTCTATCAACAAAAGTTTTGCCAGTTGTCATCTGTAAATATTTATAAACCCCTAAAGCAGCAATAGTCGCTTGACCGGTAGCGACGGTAATTTGTTTAATCTCGGAACTAGTAACGTCTCCAGCCGCAAAAATGCCTGGGGTTTTAGTTTCGCCGTCATGATTAATAATAATTTGATTTTTTTCACTGCGCTCAACTAAACCTGAAACTAAATCAGTGCTAGCGATTCGTCCTACTTCGATAAAAACACCATCTAAGTCCACCTCGTCTATCTCTTGACTGAGCTTATTAATAATTCTTACTTTTTCAACTTTATTTTCACCAATAATTTCCGTAATTTCTGAATTTAATATTATTTTTATATTTTTCCGCTCTTGAACATCCTTAACTAAAGATTCGAAACCTTTAAATTCTGAACCACGATGAACTAAATAAACCTCACTTGCTATTTTTGATAGAACTTCAGCCGCATCAAGAGCAGAATTGCCACCACCAACAACCACAACTTTCTTACCCTTATAAAAAGGGCCATCACAAGTAGCACAATAAGAAACTCCTTTTCCGGACAGCTCTATTTCTCCTGGAATTGCTAATCTTTTAGGAGCTAAACCAAGGCAAATTATTACAGCGCTAGCCTCAAAAACTTCTCGACCAGTAGAAACAGTGAAATTACCATCAGCTTTTTTTTCAACTCTTTTAACTTCATCGACTTTAATCTCAGCGCCAGCGTCAATTGTCTGTTGTTGCATTTTTTCAATTAATTCAAAGCTTGGTATTTTTGGAGTTCCTGGATAATTCTCAATTTCACTAGCCCAAACAAGTTGTCCGCCCAATTCCTTACCGATAACTAAGGTTTTCATTTCTCGTCTAGCGGCATAAATACCAGCTGTCATCCCGGCGGGGCCAAGACCAATTACAATAAGATCATACATAAAATTTATTTTATTATTTGCTTTATTTTTTATTATTATAACTATATTATAGGTTTTTTTGAGCTTTTTAGCAAAGGGTAAATAAAAACCCTTTGTTAGCAAGGATTTATAATGTATTAAAGCTTAAAAAGCGATTTTTCCACCTTTTTGAGCAGCAATTTTATTCTCAATAAAACCTTTTGCATTTCTATCTCTAGTTATTTTGGTTGTTGACGCTTCGCCAAGCATTGAAAAAATTAATTCTAAATCATTCATAGGAGGGGGGACTTATTGGATGATGCGGAAAATTGTTTCAGTATCAGCACTATCTGTTTCACACATTTTACCATCTGAAGCAAGCATTTTCAACTGTCCGATTTTTTCGGACACTTCAAAATAACCCTCTTTTACTAGCTTGGCCTTTAAATCACTTCAATATTTTCTTGGTCTTTCGGTATCAGTTAAGACTTCAATAACATCAACAACCGAAAACCACCATTTATTTTTATAAATAGTCTTTCTAATTGTTTTACCCTTGAATAAGGCGATTTTTGTTGTGATTTCTGATGTCATATTGATGATTATAACATGTTTTTACTTTTCTTTATAAATCTATTATTTACTTTTAATTACGGCAAATTCGCCATAGTTAAAATTTGAGTGACATGTAAGTGGGCCAGATATTCAGTGTTAATAATTTCAGTTTTTAGATATAAATTTTTTATCTCTATTTTTTTTTGCAGGCAATGACTTTATAAGTTTATCAAAATCAGATTCTATTATCTGTTTTTTATTATATTCGTCATATTCCTGAAATGCTTTTTGTTCCGCTTGAGCGTGAGAAATCACACCTTTCCCTTCAAGCACTTCATATTTATTAAACTCCAAGAAATTATTTACAGATTCTGCCAACTTTTCCATTGTAAATGCTGTATGATTTTCAATCAGTCTTTCAATATAATCAAAATAGCCAACAATTCCTCTTTCTAGTTTCTTTATTTTATCCTCATTGAGATAATTTTTGGCAATTATTGTATCAGACTTAAGAATTCTCCCTTTTGGTGAATTTTTCCAAGTTTTTAAGCCCATAAAAGGTTTTTGCTTGTCTACTGTCTCATAAATAATTTCCGCTGCTGTTTTGCCAGTAATAGCAAAGTGAAATTTATTTTGAATCATCGCGTAGAAATTTTTAGCAATTTCTGATGTGGAACTATAATCCAAGCTACATTCAGCAAAAATATCCGTAATTTGCTGATAAATTTTTCTTTCACTGGCACGAATGGAGCGAACCCTTTCCAAGAGTTCGAGAAAATAATCTTTATCAAAATATTTGCCATTCTTTAATCTATCATCATCCATAGTAAAACCCTTAATAATATACTCCTTAAGTCTTTCCGTTGCCCAAATACGAAATTGAGTAGCTTGCGCTGAATTGACTCGGTAACCAACAGAAATTATGGCATCAAGATTATAAAATTTTGTTTGATATTTTTTACCATCACTAGCAGTGTATTCCAAAATGGAAAGAACTGAATTTTCCAGCAATTCTCCACTTTCAAAAATATTTTTTAAATGCTTAGCAATAGCTGGTTGTTGAACGCCGAATAATTTGGCCATTTTATCTTGGTTGAGCCAAATATTTTCATCATGAAAGTATGTTTCTACTTTTACATTACCACCTGGAGCTGTATAAAGCAGAAATTCAGTTAGTTCGCTTTTGATGGTAATTTTGTGGTTATTTTGAGCCATAATATTTTATTTTTTATCTAACGTAGCGGCTGATCCGAAGTGCCCGTCGAGCCGACCCCGCGTATGCGGGGAATCAGGCGAGAGGGGGATTTTGGATAACCAGTGTTGGACGACCCGAAGGGCTTAGTACTTTATTATTTTATTTTTTTCCCTTGAGCTAAATGAAAATGTACATGGGGTGTATCTTGGAATTTACCAAGATTTGTTAGTAATTGTACACCTTCTTCTAGATTTAAATCTTTTGCTAAATCTCTGGCAACTTTAATAATTTTTGTAATAATATGCATATCTTCATCAGAAACACTAACCAAATCTGTAATGTGTTTTTTAGGAATTATTACAATATGTTTTTCCCAGAATGGTTTTGTGTGATAGAAAGCTAATACATCTTCAGATTCAAACAAAATTTCAATTTTTGTTTTACCTGATAACGCTTCTTCACAATAGAAATCATATTTTTCTTCTTTTGTCATTTTGGCTGATATAAAATAATAAAGTATGTCGTCTAACGTTTGCGTGTATCAGAAGTTTTTTCGAAATGAAATGAGAAAAAATTTGGGTGAACAAATTAAAAAATTGCACTATAAATAACATAAAACCAAGATAAATAACCGTGTAATATTGCCCATAAAATCGACTGATTGACCGTGTATGACAATATCATCGCCAAAACTAACCCAGGAATGTAAATGAGTATGGCTCCACTGTGATCGTTACTACCACCTTGACTATTTTCTAAATCTTCTATTCTACTTTCAAGATCTTCTACATCAGGGTAGTTATCACTTGGTGAATAATCATCATAATCATATTTTTCAGTATCGTTGTTCATAATGAATATGTTTAATTTTTAAATTTGTTCACAGGATATTCCTTGTTAGATGAAGTTGCGAATACTTGGAGCAATTTCATCTAACTCGTTATTATGCGAATAATATTCGCATAATATACTCAAACTTGTATCTTTTACGAATATTTGTTATAATACCAACCATAAAACATGTTAACATTATATACTATTTTAAGTCCATATGCAAATTCAATTAAGCTTAGTTGAAAGAGAATTAAAAATCAGAAATTATAGTCCGAGGACCATAAAAATTTATCTTCACGCTCTAAAAGAATATTTTATATTTAAGAAAAATGACTTCACTATTTTCAACGAAGATACAATTAAAAATTTTTTACTATCTTCTCAAAGTAAAATTTCCCCACAAAGCCAGAATATCTATCTTAGTGCTATAAAATTTTATTATTACAACATTATTAAAATAAATAGAAAAATAGAGATAAAGTCAGCCAAAAAGCAACAGAAACTCCCGGTCGTATTATCTAGAGCGGAAATAAGTTTAATCATAAGCTCAATTTCTAATCCAAAACATAAATTAATGCTAGCAATTTCTTATGGCGCCGGACTTAGAGTTAGCGAATTAGTAAACCTCAAAATTCAAGACATAAATACCGCGGAGTTAACTATTTATCTAAGAAACGCTAAGGGGCAAAAGGATCGACTTAGCATTCTACCTGAGAAAATAATTCCTGATTTAAAAGAAATGATTAAGAAAAAATCCAAGAATGACTATATTTTTGATAATGGAGCGGGAAATAAATTAACATCTAGAACTGCTCAAAAAATATTTGAAAACGCTTTAAATAAAGCAAAAATAAAAAAAGAAGCAAGCTTTCACTCTTTACGTCATAGTTTTGCGACCCATTTACTAGAAAACGGAGTTGATGTTCGCTATATTCAAACTCTCCTTGGCCATCAAAACATTAGAACCACCCAAATCTATACTCAAGTAACAAATCCAGGTCTAAAAAATATCAAAAGTCCTTTTTAGAGCCGCGAAATAATCTTATAAATACTTTAAAAAAAGTTTAAAAAAACTTTAAAAAAACTTTAAATTAAATTTATCTAATAAAATAACTTATAAAAAAGAAAAGTCCACAATATTGTAGACTTAAGTCTTTTTTCATTAAATTTTTCTAAATTATTCCTAAAATATAGTTAAAATAAAGATAAAATTTAGATAAAATTTAGATAAAATAAAAATAAATTATTTATAAGATTCTTTAATTGTCCTCAAATTAATTATTAATAGAAGAATCTAAAAAGACTTTTAAAGCCCCTAAATCTCTTCGTTCCGGATCATAATAAAAAGTATTGATTCCTAAAGATTTAGCACTTTCAACGGCGTCTTTATTATGCTCAAAATAAATAACCTCTTCTGATCTCAAATTATAATGTTTCATTAATATTTGAAAATAATTGGGGTCTGTTTTTTCTGGCTCATGCTTCATTGTAAAAACCTCATAAGGGACTTTATCTAAGCCAAATTTAATAATTTGTTCGTCATTAGCATTGGTAACAATAATTTTTCTGTTAGAATAGCTTTCTAAAAGACTTTGCATTTCTTGAAAGATGCCCAAGTCTTTTATGATAAAAGTGTTAACTGCATCAACTAAAATAGTTTTCATATCTTGTATTAATTAACTATTAATAACTAAGTCTCAAGCTAAGAACCTATTTCAAATTGTGGACCATAAGGGACTTGAACCCTTGACCTCTTCCATGCCATGGAAGCGCTCTAGCCAACTGAGCTAATGGCCCGAATTATTTTAAATTGTTCCGCAGAGAACAAATACTATATTTCTAAAAAGTTCCTCAAGGAACAAAGACTGTGCTTATAAAAAGTTCTTCAAGAAACAAAACGGTTTTTAAAAATTACCTAATATAAGCAAAAAACAAGAAAATTCTAAATTTTTATTTAATATTAGCTAAAATTTAAATAATCTAATTAATCTGTGCTCCCGCCGGGAATCGAACCTGGATCTAGAACTTAGGAGGTTCTTGTTTTATCCATTAAACTACAGGAGCGAATCCTAGCTTAGCAAACTACAATAAACAGTCTAAATTAACAATAAAAAATCATTTTTATTAAAACGACTATAATTATTTTATCTTAAATATCACTGTTTGACAATAGTAAATTTACAAATCATTTACCGAAGTAGATAGACTTATATTCTTATATCGTTTAATAGGGCTTAAAATTTTAATTAATAAATATAACATTTCTGTTTAGCTATAATAATATTTATAAACTGCCCACCACGATAACATTTCTATATTACCTTTACAATAAGCTCATTTCTTTGACAAGTAGCTAAATTTAGCATAAAATATAAGAGTAATTAGCGAGCTCTAGCTCCCTTATTTAATCTAAAAAATATGTTTAGCAAAGAAAACAAATTAGAAAAGTTTAAGGACGCTGAAACCGTGATTGGTCCCTCTATTAAAGTAAAGGGAAATTTTCAGGGTAAGGGAAATATTGTAGTTGAAGGAACGGTTGAAGGTTCATTAAAAACTGAAGCTGATATTTTTATTGGTGCCAATGCTAAAGTTGTCGCTAACATCGAATCAAATGATGCTGCTATCCACGGTGAAGTAAATGGAAATATAAAAACTCGTGGTTATTTAGCAATTGGAAAAAGTGCAAAAATTTCTGGCGATATTCAATATGTAGAAATCTCAATTGAAAAAGGGGCTCTTATTATCGGTAACCTAACCGCTGTTCAAGAAGGTAAAAAATCTTCAAAAACAAAAAATGAAGATGAAATAATTGAGGAAGAAATTAATTAATTTGACCCACCCGTAAAAAGCTTATGCATGTTTACATTTACGACGACTATTTAGCTAAGGGAAAATATAACAAAGCGATTAACCGAATGGAAATTAGAATTACTGACCTTGGTCTTAATGGAAAAATTTTAAGATTAGGCGGAATTAAGAATGTAAAGGCTGCCATTGAAAATGAAATTCGTTTAGGCGCTAAAACAATAGTCGCTGTCGGCAACAATCAAACTGTAAATAGAATAATTGGTGCAATTATTAACGCCGATGTCTATGAAGAGTTCCAAAAGAACACTGTTTTAGGTATTATTCCCATTGGCGACGATACTTCTATTGCCTCATCTTTTGGTATTAAAGACGAAGAAAGTGCCTGCAATGTTCTTCTAGCAAGACGAGTTAAAAAAATTGATTTAGGGGCCGTTGGTAATTTTTATTTTTTAAAACAATTAAAAATTAAGGGCAAGGGCACAACTTTAAAAATAAATAATTTTGAAATTGAAGCAAGCGATAAAGCGGAAATAAATATTATAAATTTACTAGACGAAAGAAAAGATAAACTCCCAAAATCAAGTCCTTATGACGGATTACTTGATGTTTTTATTAAAGGCGGAAGAAATGATTTAACTTTTTTAAATAGTAAAAAAATAATTATTGAAAATAAAAATAAGGAAAAGATTTTAATCGATGATATTTTAGAAATTGAAGCTCCGGCGGAAGTTGGAATTTTAAAAAGCGCAATTACCGTTATTGTTGGTAAAGAAAGAAGCTTCTTGTAGAGAAGCTTCTTGTAGAGAAGCTTCTTTGTAAAAAATAGTTTTTTATAAAAAAATCAGCTTAAAAGGGTAGGCAAGAAAATTTCTTTTAGGTATTTTCGAGCAAATGCCGGAAAAACCCTAACAAGAAATCCCCCATGCTTGTCGTGCCTGACCCATCTAAACTGACTTTCAAAATAAAACGTCACATTAAGTGACTTATAAATATATCACATTAAATTATCTTTGTCAATAGTTTTATCCATAGTTTATCAACAACTAATACACAGGTATAAAACATAAAATAATGGGACGGTTTTTACTAAACCGTCCCATTATTTACTAAAATTTATATAGATGATAATTCCTTAACTAAAAAAAGTCGGCTCTGAGCCGACTTTTTTGCTATAAAATTCTTGTAATAATAAACTGATTAAACCTTTATAATAACAGGTAAAACCATCGGTCGTCTTTGAGTTGAAACAAATAAAAATTGCCCCATCTCATTTCTAATTTTGTTCTTCAAATAATCATCATCGGCTGGAGTCATTGGATTATTATCTTTAACAATTTGTTTTACCTTCGCCCTTGTCTTTTCAATTAAATCACGATTTTCTTTCATGTGCACAAAACCACGAGAAATAATATCCGGGTTGCCAATAATAGAGCCAGTCTTCGCGTCAATCGTAGCAATAACAACAATCATCCCGTCACCCGCCATCATCCTCCTATCGCGTAAAACGATTTCTGACACATCACCAATCCCTAAACCGTCAACCATCACATAGTCAGTGTTAACTTTTTCTTTGAAGACGACTGGTTTTTGTCCTTTTTTGAAATTAATAACATTACCATTATCTAAAACGAATATTTGTTCTTCCTTAAAACCCTCGCGCATCGCTAATTTTTTAGTTTCAACCAACATATAGTGATTAGCATAAACTGGCAAAAAGAAGTCTGGTTGAATTTGTTTTAAAACTTTTTTAATGTCGTCGGCATTAGCGTGTCCACCAGAGTGAATATCCATAATATCACTATGAATAACATTATCACTTAAACGATAGACACGGTCTTTTACTTTTTGAACTGAGCGTTCATTGCCAGGAATAACTGAAGAAGAAAAAATAACTGTATCTGCTTTTCTAATTTTTACAAAACGATGATTATTATTAACAACTCGAGAAAAAACTGCATTCGATTCACCCTGAGCTCCAGTACAAACTACAACAATTTTATCATCATCATAATCACTAATTTTTTCAATAGAAATTAAAGTATTTTTATGAGGAGGTATATAACCAAGTTCTTGAGCAATACTAACATTAATTTTCATACTATAACCATCAAGAGCAACTTTTTTACCGATTTTCTCACAGTAAGTAATGATGTGGGCAATTCTTTCAAGCTGAGAAGCAAAAGTACCAATAATAACTCGGCCCTTAGCACCCCCAATAACTTTTTCCAAATTATCAGTTGAAGTTTTAACTGAAACTCTTTCCTTAATATAAGAAACGCCGAGACTTTCAAGCATTAAAATTTTTGGTGAAGGGAGAGTAGCTAAATGACTATAACCAAAAGTATTTCCGGGTTTATCACCATCTTCAAAGGTCCAATCGCCAGGATGAATTACTGTTCCATGAGGAGTAGTAATAATTAAACCAACGGCATCAATAATAGAATGCTCAACTTGAAAAAAACTAATTTTAAATTTACCTAAAGTAACTTTGTCACTAATATTTTTAATTAAAATTGTTTTTAAATTTTTGCTTGTACCTTTACGATAGTCTTCAACCCGATGCTTAATCATCGCTAAAGTTAATTGACGACCAATAATCGGTGGATTACCTAATTGGTTCAATAAGATTGGGGCGCCACCAATATGATCAAGATGACCGTGGCTAAAAATAACGCCACGAATATTTTTTTCTTTACCCCTTAGACAGCTAACATTAGGAACGATGTAGTCAATCCCAGGCATGTCTTCGTCAGAGAATTGTAAACCCATATCTAAAATTATAATATCATCATCATATTCAAAAACCGTGCAATTTCTACCAACTTCTTCCTGGCCACCAAGAGGATAAATTTTTAAACTATTTTCAATCAATCCACTAGCTGAAACCTCTGTTCCATTAGTTTTTTTATGAAAATCGACGTTAATTGAACCAGAACCAAAATTCTTAGATTGAAATGGATTGCCTTGTTTATCATTTCTTCTCGGGCCACCATTTCTTTTTGGCCCCTTAGTTCTACTTAAACCATTAATTTTTCTTGAACCATCGCCTTTTTGATTAAAACGACTCTGATCTTGTTGGTTTCTTACTAAATTAGTTGGCACAGTTTTTGTAACATAATTTAAACCAATTGAATCAATGATTAAATCATTATCCAAACTCTTTTTAGAGCTAAATTGATTTGAACTTTGACTTAAGTCCTGACTTTTAGCTTGCGCCATCCCCTGAGGTTGATTAAAAGAACTAGCCCCTCTAAAAGGTTTATAGGCTTTTTTGGGAGCCATTTTTGACTCCAACTTTTTTTTATACATATTGTCTTTCACTTCTAAGTGGAAATTTTAAAAATCTCCAACTTCGTTAATGTTTATTAATTGATAAGAAGTGGTTGAAAAAACCACTTTAAATTTTATTTTTTACCAAGCAATTTTTTTCTTGGTTTTAAGATACCAATTTTCTATATCGTTAAAACGATTGCCAGCTTCAATCAAGACTTGACCAGAGAAACCACGCAAGTCCTTGGCTTGAACATAGGTGTAAGCAGGTGAATATAAAAATATTACCGGCACATCATTTAATAATTCTTTTTGTATTTCTTTATATTTTCCCATCCGCTCTTCTAAGTTATTTATAGTTCTGGCTTCAACTAGCAAACGGTCAACTGTTTCATTGTTATAACCAGCTAAATTTAAACCGCTATCAATTTGACTCGAATGCCAAAAAGCATAAATATCAGGATCGCCGCCAATAACTTGGCCATATAACAAAACTTGAAAATCTCTTTTTTTAATTATCTCAATTATTTGTTCACCGGAAACGGCTTTAATTTCAATCTCAACTCCAAGTTCTTGCCAGTAACTTTTTACTTTCTCGGCCACAACTAAATTACTACCAGTATCAACTGTGGTCAACTCAAGTTTAAGAGATTTTTCTTTCAAAAACTCACGTGCTAAATCTGGTAAATAACTAATTGCTTCAAGCTCTGAATTATAAGCTAAGCTTTCTTCCAGGAAAGGACTATCTACCCTTCTGTAAGCATTAGAAAATATTTCTGAAACTAACTCATCCTTATTTATTCCTTGAGCTAAAGCCAATCGTAAATTCTTATCCTTCAAGCTTTCATTTTTACTCTCATTAAAAAATAAAGAAATCACTTGAGGCTGAGCTAAGTCTCTAATATAAAGAGAGTTCTTAGCTAACAAACTATTTCTTTGTGAGAATGGTAAATTATTTAAACCTAAAATCTGTTTATCATTTAAGGCTTTAATTGCTTCTTGACGATCAGGATAAAAAATAAATTTAACTGCTTTTAAATATGGCTGCCCACCATAATAATCTTGATTAGCCTCTAAAGAATATTCCCTAACCTCGCCACTTTTAGTTTTAGAGATCGATTCAAATTTAAAGGGACCGCTACCAACTGGTTTTAAGTTTAATTCTGATAAAATAATTGAATCGGGGTTAGAGTTTTCCCATAAACTTTTTGGCAAAATTCCAAAAGTTAAAAGGCTAGTAAAAGGAGCGTGGGCTTCTGGTAAAATAAATTTAACAAAAAGCTCGTCAACTTTTTCTACGCTAACACCGATAAAAGCTTGGCGAAGTGGGGCGCGATAACTCTCGTCTTGAATTAAATTAAAAGTAAAAACAACATCATCAGCGCTTAAATCTGAACCATCGTGCCATTTAACATTATCTTTAATTTTAATTAAATATTCTTTACCATCTTCTTTGATTTCAAAGAATTCAACTAAATCATCTTCTAAAACACCATCTTTATTATATCTAAATAAACTTGAGTAAACTAAACTACTTATATCATTATCAACTTCTCGTCCGGCTGAATAAAGCGGATTAATATTTTTTGGATAACCGACTAAGGCCTCGGTATAAGTCCCTCCAGATTTTGGCAAAAAAATTATTTTCTTAATAAAAAATGAATAAGCAAGAAAAGAGAGGCATAAAACAAATATTAATAAACAAATTCTAATAAATAAAACTTCTCTTGGTTTTAAAAATTTACGAAGATGTTTTAATTGTTTGCCGTCAGGAATTTTTCTTGGCGACAATGAATAGACTAATTTCTTATCTAATTCAATTTGATCATTTAAAGAGTTTTCTTTTTTAAAGAATCTCTTAACTAAAATAAAAGACGAACAAGCATTTTTAGCTCGTCGCCAAAAAGGAATAATTTTAGTTTTAAAAAAAGACATTAAAATTTAGTACTTAAGCTTCTTAAGCTCCAAGATACAAAGCTCCTAAAGAGAGGAGAATGAAGATAACAGCTAAAACTATAGTAGCAGTAAAAAGCTTTTTTTCCAAGCCGCGTTTAGTTAAATAAACACCACCACCGGTTCCACCGAAGGTTCCACCGAGTCCTGCTCCTTTACTTTGCATTAAAATAGCAATCATTAATAAAATCGCAACAACTATTTGAGCTAATTGTAATAAGGGTAAAAAATTCATAGATTTAAGCCTTTATTATTAAGCTTTTACGCTTTCAACAATGGCTTTTAAAGCTTCTTTTTCACTTACAGCCATTTCCGCTAGAATTTTACGATCAACTTGAATATTCTTAGCTTTTAAAGCACCAATAAAACGAGAATAAGACATTCCTTCTTCTTTAACAAAAGCACTTATTTTAATCTGCCATAAAGCGCGCATCACTCTTTTTTTCTTACGACGGTCAACAAAAGCGTGAGCTCCGGCTTTGGTTCTAGCAGTTTTTGCTAATTTAATTAACTTCTTTCTACCCCATTTATAACCCTTAACATCTTTTAGAAGTTTTTTTCTTTTTTTATTGTGGGTAATTCCTCTTTTTACTCTTGGCATACATTAAGTAGTCTTATTCGGCCAGGCCGATAAGTTTCATTAAAATTATTTATAAGGAGTTAAGACTTTAATAGTTCGGCTTAAACCTTTATCAGCCGTAATATCTAATCTCTTCTTTCTGGTTGTTTTCCCTGACTCGCGAGAGTTGAAGTGATCTTGACCAGCTTTTACTTTCTTCAATTTTCCACCAGCGGTTTTTCGGTATCTTTTAACCGTTGCTTGGTGAGTCTTTATTTTTGGCATATTTTCCAGATTAAAAAAACAGGCAGAACCTGAGTATAGGATTTTTATTTCTTATTAACTAGTATCATAGTAAATCTTCCGCCTTGATTTGTCAAGGGCTGTTCTACTTCAATATTTAATTCTTGATTTTCTTTCACTTTATCCAAAAACCCATTAACAATTTCAGCCGCCTTCCTTGGATATTGCCTTTCTCGTCCTCTTAAAATTAGTTCAACTTTTATTTTATTCTCTTTAGATAAGAATTTTATTGCTTGATTTACTCTTAAATCGAGGTCATGGTCGCTAATACGAAAAGAAAGACGAATATTTTTTTGTTCAACTTTTTTTTGTTGCATCTTTTGTTTATGAGCCAATTTTTCTTTCTCATATTTAAGTTGGCCAAAATTAGAAATTTTAGCAACCGGTGGATTCCCTTTTGGATTTACCTCTACTAAATCCAACTCCGCTTCATTTGCTAGTCTTAAAGCTTCTTCTAAAGACACAACTCCAATCGCTTCATTGTTTTCGTCAATTAAAAAAAGTTCTAGCGCCTTAATATTTTGATTTATATTCATTAAAGGTTCCTCTTTTTTACTTTCAACGCGATGATATTTAATTCTCATTTTTTCTTTTTATTTTTTATTAAAAATATATCGTTTAAACAACGATTTAACTTAAGATTATTATAACTTGGTTTTTAATTTTAGTCAATAAAAGCGGACTTAAACATTCTAAACAGGATTTCCCCAAAGAAAGTCTTGACAAGATATTTTTTTTAATATAAGATAACGCTATCAAAAACAAAATAGAATAAAAACTATAAACGAGATATAAAAACTATCTATGTTTTTTTCTGTCTGTTTCGAACTTTAAAATTCAAATATACAACAATCATGGTGATGGTTTAATTTTGATGCTAATCGGCATCAATTCAAAATCAAAAAATTTTTGTCCGTTTTTTAAAACGGAATTACATATCAACCGAAGATTTAGATCTTTGGTCGAGTCAATCAAATTTAAAAGAGAGTTTGATCCTGGCTCAGGATGAACGCTGGCGGCGTGCCTAAGGCATGCAAGTTGAATGTCTAGTTTACTAGGCATGGCAAACGGGAGAGTAACACATTGGTAACCTACCTCTAAGACGGGGATAACCTTGCGAAAGCGAGAGTAATACCCGATAGTATTGAAAGACATAAGTTTTTCAATTAAATGCTCCGACGCTTAGAGAGGGGCCTATGGCCTATCAGTTTGTTGGTGAGGTAAAAGCTCACCAAGACTATGACGGGTATGGGGTGCGAGAGCATGGACCCACTCACTGGGACTGAGACACTGCCCAGACTCCTACGGGAGGCTGCAGTCAGGAATATTCCTCAATGGACGAAAGTCTGAAGGAGCGACGCCGCGTGTATGAAGAAGCCCCTCGGGGTGTAAAATACTTTTAACTGTGACGAATCAATGACGGTAGCAGTTGAATAAGGGGCTGCTAACCTCGTGCCAGCAGCAGCGGTAATACGAGGGCCCCAAGCGTTATCCGGATTTATTGGGCGTAAAGCGTCCGTAGGTGGTTTATCGCATCTCCTGTTAAA
>Ga0100379_10001955_pt1 | contig 20175 bp, 17 predicted proteins | sample CryGeymeta201503_FD_80418 | JGI IMG/M metagenome (GOLD analysis project Ga0100379, IMG submission 80418) | Groundwater microbial communities from Crystal Geyser aquifers in Utah, USA - Crystal Geyser metaG 2015-03 | ecosystem: Environmental > Aquatic > Deep subsurface > Groundwater | place...
AGAGAAGACGTGGAGAGATATGTAAAACCCGTGATGCTATAAAAATTGAGGCGATGAAATGGTGACAAGAAAATTTTAATTGTGAATCTTTGTACCCTGATTCCTAACGTTTTTCGGAAAATTGGCAAAAAAAAGACGTTTCTCAGTGGAAGTATTTTAGAATTGGCATGATAAATATTTCTTATCATGTCAGAAAAAAAATAATCCTTATTTAAGTTTGAGGTCAGGAATAAAATATTTTGTATCTTTGCAGCGTTTTGGACCTGTAGCATAATTGGATAGTGCACCTGACTACGGATCAGGAGGTTAGGGGTTCGACTCCCTTCAGGTTCACACTGAAAAAGACAACATCGATTTAAATCTTTGTTGTCTTTTTTTTTACAGCTAATTACAAACATATTCTTCAATTAATGGATCCAATAAACAAGTCGATGAAATAACGACGTTTTGGGGATTTTGGTAAACATTATTGAAATTTTTAGATTTGATAATGGGTTTAAAAATGTTTAATATATATTTGATCCCGAATCTATTATTAACTAATCTTAAATCACATGAAAACAACTAAAATTGTCATCGGAGGTATCGTGGGTGGTATCTCTTTCTTTTTCCTGGGTTGGCTAATTTATGGCGTCTTATTGATGGATTTTATGTCAGAATTTTCTAATACAACCTTCAATAGACCCGAGGAAGAAATGGTCTGGTGGGCCATGATCTTATCTAACATGGCATCCGGATTTATTTTTTCAATAATTTTCGGCTGGTTAAACAACAAAACCATCATTGGCGGGGTAAAAATCGCAGCCATTATTGGTGGATTGTTCGCTCTCAGCATTGATCTTAGTTTTTACTCGATGACAACACTTTATTCCTCTTTCACTCCGATAATCGTTGATATCATTGCATTTACCATCATGAGTGCTATTACAGGTGGAATTATTGCATGGGTGATGAACATCGGTAAACCGGAAGCCTAGTCTTTCTTGTTTTCTTATCATTCAACTTCCTTTTTCCTTATCAACCGATTGAATGATAAGGAAAAAGGATTTTTTTTTCGATATGAGATCAAAATCCCCAATGAATCTTCATTAAACTATGAGATAGCCATCAGTGGTTTTCGACTGATGAAATTGTCGCAGCAAAGTTTAGCTTTTACTTAATCAACAACTGTATCGTTTCATTGATCCAAAAATCCAGTTCCTTGCGTTTGTATTGCATCACCCAACGTGGATGGGGTAAGGGTACAATCTTTTTGAAAAGGTGAAATTCATCGTTCAACATTTTGAGGTAATCAAAATTCTTGCCCTGGCCCATACAATAACAAGTGGTTGTTTCTACCCCAAAACTAATCTGACTTATTAAGCTGTTGATAATGTATGGCTTAAGACCTCTTTTAAGCTCCAACGAATCATAATAATTATAATTTTTACCGTCCTTTAAAAAGCCCAACGGACTGACCGATCCAATATAAAAATGGCGATAAAAATGAGCCGGGCCACCCATTTGGGCAATCAGCTTATAAACAAACTTCGATGACAACTCTCCTTTTTTAACAAAATCATTTGAGATGTCGCAGTCTTTCTCCAAACGGATTGGATCGGTGAACGGAATGCCTGTGATCCCTGCCCCCAACCTCCCCGGATTGATACCCAAAATGAGCTTTCTTTTTTTATTGTCCTGATAGTAGTTGGTATAAAATGCCTCCAATACATGTTGGACTTCAGGATTAGAATATGGGTTCATCACCTCCACTCCATCGGGCAATCCAACAGGAGAGTCCAAATATTCATAGTAGGCAAGTACTTTACGGCTGAAATACATTTTTCATTATTCTTATCAATGCGAATATCAGGTTCTGACAAAGTTGCAAAAAAAGTACGCGTGAAAAACAACCGGCAGGGAAAACAATTGATTGAGTAGATTTACCTTAATATCTCCATCGCGTAGTTGTGCCAGCTCATATCCCTGGAGGTAGCGGCTACATTTTGCCGGTCGATGGGATGTTCAATGGAACGCATCATCTGTAAAGCCATGGAATCCAAATCATTGGATTCGGCAAGATACCCATTGTAACCATCCTTCACCGTTTCAGGAAAATGGCCCACTTTGGTGGCCAGCATGGGCATATTAAAATTATAACCAATTGATTCTACCCCTGATGGCGTAGCCGTGAGATAATAAAGCATGATGCTGTCGCTCACCTGAAAATAATAGGGTACTTCTTCATTGGGAACAAAGTCGTTTCTTACAAAAACCTTGTCTCTTAAATTGAGTTCGTCCAGCAGGGCCAGCGGATTGTAGTCCTGTTCGTTGTCCTGCTGTTTCAGAAAAATCTTTTTGGCCAGGCCAAAGGTGGCATTTTTTACCCGGGTAGAAAATTTCCTGGTATCAAGTGTATTCCAGAACGATTCGCCAACAATCAAGAGACTCACATCATTACGTTGTTCTGCTACTTTGGCAAACGCCTGAATTACGTTGTGCAAGCCTTTGTATTTACGGATAAATCCAAAAAACAGAAAGACATGTTTTTTCAACCCCATCTCCTTTTTGGCGGTTTCCATATTGAAGTTCGGATCGGGTTTAAACATATCATAAACGGGGTGATACAGTTTCAGCACCTTATGACCCTCACCAATGAGGACATCGCCGCGCTCCAGAATTTCGAACCGTTTTTTGGGAAACAGCTTTTTAAGTTCTTCGGCTGTTTTAAAAGCATGAACGATGTACGAATCCGCGTATTTTATCCCAAGCATGGTCAGTTTCCTATCAAGCGAACTGCCCTCCTTCTGAATCACGAAATGAAGATCAAAATACACTTCCATGTCGCGGTTTTTCTTCAACCTTTTTGCAATATAGCCCAATGGAATTCCCTGGATGGCAATAGCCCACTGGAAAATAATTTTTGCAGGGTTAAGCTTTCTGATCAGGTTTACCGTTGCCTGCCACGAAGCTGGATTGTTGTAATTGGTAATGTAATGCACTTTGATATTGGTACCTTCCAGTTGATCGACCTTGCTCTTCCGATCGATAAAATCGCGTGGAATGATGGCGGGATATTGTTGTGTCCACGAAACGATATGAACTTCGGTATCTTTCATTTTGTCGAATGCCTTGGCAAGGGAGGTATTGTAATTGGCAATTCCGCCCTTAAACATTGGCCCGGGGCCAAAGCATACGATGGTCGTTTTCTTCTGTGTCATACCGTAGGTTTAGTGTTTAGTGTTTCAGGTTTAGTGTTTCAGGTTTAGTGTTTAGTGTTTGAATCCAACACTCAACTTTCCTGCCTACCGGCAGGCAGGTAACTTCTTCAACTGCGCCTCGTATACCCTGCGCATTCCTTCTTCGATGGTTATTTTAGGCATCCAACCGAATTTTTCCTGTACCAGACTCATGTCGGCATACCGTGAATGCACGCCAACGGGCTTGTCAAGCAAGGGTTTAACAGGTGGTTTGTATCCGGCAATATCAGTGAACACATCAATGAGTTCAAGAAATGAAGTAAGTTTACCCGAGCCAATATTGTAGGCCGATCCATCACTTACCTTGTCCATCAAAATCTGGATAAAGTCGATGATGTCGTCGATGTGGACAAAGTCGCGTCCCTGTTTGCCGGTTCCCCATACTTCAAAAGGACTTTCGCGTTTGGCGGCTCTTTCAGCGATGGCAGGCGTGGGATAGCTGGTTTCCTGGTCTTCTCCATATCCCGAAAAGGGACGGATACAAACAATGGAAATTCCATAATGTTTTGCCGCAATCTGTGCCAGGAATTCACCGGTGAGCTTGGTCCAGCCGTAAGTCATGTCGGGTGTACCCAGGTTTTTGGTAAAATCTATATCGCCTTCGCTGAGCGCGATGGCGCCTTCAGTTGTTTGCAGGCTGGTAGGATAAGCGGCACTTGAGCTGGGATAGAGCACCCGTACAGGTTTATGACGGGTAATCCAATAGAAGAACTCAGCGTCAATGCTCAAGTCGAGAGCCACCATCAGGGGATCGCCATCTATTTTCAACCGGCCGCCTACGATGGCCGCAAAATGAAATACATCATTAAATTTTTCGAAATCAATACCATAGGTATGTTGAATATATTCGGGATCCTGCCTCATGTAAAACAACAGGTTTCTGAAATCACCATTCCAGAACAACAACCGCTCTTCCGAACCGATTACCTCCAAATCTTTATTCATTTTCGAGGTAAACTCGCCTTCAAACCATTCCTTAGGATGGCGTCCGATACTTAAATCATCGACAACAAAGATGGTATCTTCTGTTGTTTTTAACAGACGCTTCACTACATTTCTACCAACAAATCCACATCCTCCGGAAACCAAATGTATTTTCATTTATTCAACTATTTAAGATTAATTTTTTTTCTTATTTGATAATTGGTTCTTTCACGTGAACCGCGTGAGATCAGTTCTGCTAAAAAACCCGTCATAAAAAGCTGTGCACCTATAATCATGGCCAGCAGACCAAAGTAAAACAGAGGACGCTCAGTCATACGATATTCCGCCATAAAAAACTTCCCGTAGGCCAGGTAACTGGCGATAACAAATCCGGTAAAAAACACCAAACTGCCCAGGGCTCCAAAAAAGTGCATCGGACGCTGACCAAACCTGGTCACAAAGTTGATGGTCAACAAATCGAGATAGCCTTTGATAAAACGATCGAGGCCAAACTTGGTTACACCGTACTTACGTTTTTGATGCACAACTACCTTTTCATCAATTTTAGAAAATCCTGCGGCACGGGCAATGATGGGGATATAACGATGCATTTCGCCGTATACTTGTATGTTCTTCACCACGTCAAGCTTATAGGCCTTCAGTCCGCAATTCATATCGTGCAACTTCGACCTGAATAGTTTGCGTGATGTCCAATTAAATATTTTTGAAGGGACATTTTTTGTAAGTGTAGAATCGTATCTTTTTTTCTTCCACCCCGAAACGATGTCCAGGTTTTGCTCGGTAATCATGTTAAAAAGTCCGGGAATTTCTTCCGGACTATCTTGCAGGTCTGAGTCCATGGTAATTACTACCTCACCCATGGCTGCTTTAAAACCTTCGTTTAGGGCAGCTGATTTCCCATAATTCCGCCGAAAACGGATGGCTTTAATTTCGGGGTGCTGACTGGCTAGTTGCTCAACTACAGCCCAGGATCCATCGCCCGAACCATCATCCACATAAATGAGTTCAAAAGAAAAATGATTGGATTGCATCACACGAAAAATCCAATCATTTAACTCCATCAGGGATTCTTCCTCGTTATAAAACGGGATTACTACCGAAATATCCATTCTGCAATTTTTTACTAGGCGATACTTCTGTCTTCTCGCTTGGCAAAAATAGCAATTATTAATGAAAATATAACAGAAATAACCAGGTTATAAACGAATCCCAAGACTGCCATCATCACAGGTGATGAAAATATTTTCACCATACTGAGTGCCTGGTCAAGTTGCTCATCCGTCATGTTGGGGTTTTGAGCCAACATGCTTTCTTCGGCTTTGATCATTACTTGCCCTACCAGTGAGGTATCGATGTATTCAACAAAAAAATAGGTGAAGATGCCCATGATCAACGACGCGAATAATCCGATGGCAAATCCCGCTCCAAAAGCATTTCCATAACTGATCAAACCACCACGGTGTTTGTCACGAAAGCTAATAATCCCCAAGTAAAGCCCAATGGCCAACACAACGTATATTGTCCAGTTCAGATACGATTCCATCTCGACATCGAGTAGAAAAAGAATGAGACGAAAAACAATGAGTGCCACCCCCAGATAAATTCCTGGCATCACGGCAGCAGCAAACGAAGAAGTAGATTTCTGTTCCATAAGTGTTTTTTAAAATTTAAGTAAAAATACATTTTTTTTGTTGCCCGCTATCAAAGTATGACTATTTTTGCGCCGGGTAAGTCTTATACGATCAGCTCCTACTGAATTCCCCCAGGACCGGAAGGTAGCAAGGGTAGGTGGTTGTAGCGGTGCGATATAAGTAGCTTACCCTTTTTTTATGCTTTTTTTTTCGATGATCCTCTGCCGAATCAAACATTTGCTACCTTCGCATTCATTAAATACATACGGATATGATATTGTCTGTTCATCCTACTGACCCTGCACCACGACACATCAATATGATTGTTGATCTCTTAAAAAATGGAGGTGTGATTATTTTCCCGACGGATACCGTCTATGGGCTGGGATGTAGTATTGAACAACCAAAAGCGGTAGACAGGATTGCCCGCATCAAAGGGATTAAAAAGGAAAAAGCCAATTTCTCAGCTATTTTTAACACGCTGAGCATGATTTCTGAATATACCAGACCCATCGACAACCACGTTTATCGAATGGTTCGGCGCAATTTGCCTGGTCCGTTTACCTTTATCCTGAACGCGAATAACAACATTCCACGTATTTTCCAGAGCAAGAAAAAAACCATTGGTATCCGAATTCCTGAAAACCCCATTGTTATGGCAATCGTAGAGGCCCTGGGACAACCTTTACTGACCACATCCATACGCGATCAGGACACTATTGTTGAGTACACCACCGATCCACAAATAATTGACGATAATTTTGGAAAAATGGTTGACCTTGTGATTGATGGAGGACTTGGTGGCAATGAGCCTTCCACTGTAATTGATTGTACCTCAGACGCCATCGAAATAACCAGACAAGGAAAAGGACTCTTGCTGGAATAAAAAGGCAAAAAGATCATATAATTCTTTGTCGTTTTTAAAAAACCATTACTTTTGCACCCTCAAAACGGATGATTCGTTAGCTCAGCTGGTAGAGCATTTGCCTTTTAAGCAAAGGGTCCCGGGTTCGAGCCCCGGACGAGTCACAAGTCGCCTTCCACTCTGGAAGGCGACTTTTTTTTAGATTAACCTGATTGCAACAAGTAACAGAAATGGAATGGACTTTATTTGACTACCTGTTGTAAATACTTTTTCTACATTTGTGCTGCTTTAAATTACGAATGCAAAGAGAAGACCAATCCCAATCGCCCGGAATGATTACATGGATGCGTTTCAGGCGCAATTCCATCGGTATGGTTGCCCTTGCCATCATCATTTTTGCCATTCTTGTCAGCATCCTGGGTTATCTCATCACCCCTGACTCCACCCCTTACAGCAATACCCAGATTCTCGAAATCAGCACCCAAAAACCGGGGTTTTCGGTTGATATGTTGCTGGTTCAAAAAGATGAAATGCTGCCAAAGACCAACTTTTTCCATAAGATGCTGTTTGGAGCAAAAAGCAACTACACCTTCATTCCCGTGAGCAGCTATGGACTTCAGGGCGACAGCCTCATGGCTACTTTGTTCGATCCTGATGATATCGGTGAACCCATGAAACTTGCTCTGCCCGACATCATCTTTCCAGAGGTTAATAACGTTTTGCAAAACGGGGACCAGGTCAGTTTTGGATTTTTAAATCACACAGATACAACAGTTTCAGTAGAGAAACTTCAACAAACGGTTGAAAATAAACACATTAAAAAACAAACCTACTGGTTGGGCACGGACCAGTTTGGCAGGGATTTGCTTTCGCGGCTCATCATCGGAACGAGAGTTAGTCTGTCTGTTGGAGCCATTTCGGTATCCATATCATTGATATTAGGTATTTTACTTGGCGCTTTGGCCGGATATTTTGGCAAGCGGACCGACCAGATTATCATGTGGTTTATCAATGTGGTATGGTCCATCCCTACCCTGCTGCTGGTCATTGCGCTGACCTTTGCACTGGGACGTGGATTCTGGCAAATTTTCATCGCTGTAGGGCTTACCATGTGGGTTGAGGTAGCCCGCGTGGTGCGAGGCCAAATCCTCAGTATTCGGGAAAAAGAATTCATCGAAGCTGGCCGGGCACTGGGTTTTAGTCATTTCAGAATTTTAACCAGGCACATCATCCCCAACATTTTAAGTCCGGTGATTGTGATCTCGGCTGCCAATTTCGCATCGGCCATTCTCATAGAGGCAGGCTTAAGTTTCCTTGGAATTGGAGTCCAACCTCCCATGCCCTCCTGGGGCAGTATGGTAAAAGAATACTATAGCTTTATCATCCTCGATTCTGCCTACCTGGCCATCATACCCGGGCTTGCAATTGTGGTTTTGGTGCTGGCTTTTATGGCATTGGGCAATGCCCTTCAGGATGCGCTGGATGTGCGATTATAAATGAATTCTCAATCTTGTGTAAGCAACAAAGTTTTTGAAAAAATCCTGTATTCTTTATACAAATCAAAATTTTCCAGTCTTTCGATTTCCTTCCGCATCATAAAATTATCTTTCATAATCAAATGGCTGTCGATAGACGTAAAACCTTTGCTCACAGCCGATTTCAATAGTAAGTAACCCAGAATTGCATCCAACCCTTTACTCCGCATTTCGTCTGAAATGGCACCCAACAACAAAACCAGTCGTTTTGATTTTCTTCCTGCAAGTAAAATATGAACCCATCCAACGGGAAAAATTCTCCCTTTTGCTTTCCTCAAGCCATTGCTCAAATCGGCCATGGCCACCACGAACGCCATTACCTTGCCTTGTTCATTGGTAATCACTTTAATCAATCTTGGATCAAGCAATGGAAGAAACCGGGTAATAAACTCATCCATCTCAGCAATGGTGATCGTAGAAAACCCATAAATATCCACATAGGTTTTGTTTATCAGGTCGAACACCGGCTTAATAAAAGGTTTTATAGCACGGGTGGAGGTAAATTCATGAACCACCAACGCATGATTTCGTTGCGCCCGGATGGCAAAAGGCCGATACCTTTCAATAATATCTTCTGTCAGGCGAACAGCATACTGACATAAATCAATATGTGGGTGATAACCGGCCTGCTCAATAAAGGACACCATATAAGGAAAACTACAATTGGTCACCATCATGGTTTCCCTCTCAAAACCTTTGATCAGAAATCCCTGAGGCTCCTTATCTGAAAACCCCATGGGTCCAATTACTTCGGTGCAATTATTTGCAACGGCCCAATTTTCGATATGACTTATTAATGTGTCGAACACATGTTTGTCCTGATAACATTCAATAAACGCAAACCGTGCAGTTTTCAGTTGGTGCTTCTGATTATAGGGATGATGAATGATTCCCATAATCCGGCCAACTGGTTTTTCTCCTTCCAAAGCCAGCAGAAGAATGGTTTCACAATGCTTAAAAGCCGGATTTTTGGTTGCAGAAAACAGTTTCCATTCATCAAGGTATAACGGGGGGAGCCAATTTCGGTGGTGCTCATGTATCCTTTCTGGGAGATGGATAAACGTCTTCAGGTCACCTTTACATTTAACTTCGCGAATGGTTAGTTCCATGAACAGCAGGATTAGGATGAAAATTCAATTTTTTGTAGATAAACAGGTTCAATGACAGCACAATGGGCGCGCTTAACAGCCCTGCAAGCACATCCACCACATAGTGGGCTTTGATATAAACAGTAGAAAATAAAAGTAGGATTGAAAAGGGTATATAAATCCAAAAAAGTTTTTTATTCAGGGCAAAAAGCAAATATAATAAAATGAAGGTGATCCCCACGTGAGAGCTGGGAAACGCCCCTGTGGGTGCTTCACCAACCTGTTGTACAAACTTTACAAGATATGCCATCGGCCCCAGTGCGGAAATTTGATTAAAAGGAGGTTCATAATAATATTGAGGGCCCGCAGCCGGAAATAGGATAAACAACAAGTAATAAGTGAAATAGGCTGAAATCAATAAAAATACAAACCGGTTAAATTGGGCAGGCTTATTAATCCTCCTGCCTGCCGGCCAGGCAGGGATGACAACAAGCGCAATCAAAGGCATGAGATAATACGAAAAATATCCAAAAAACATGAGCTCACTAAACAGCGAATTTCCATACACTTCCGAGAAGCGAATCGCTGGCTGATGACCAAATAACCACTGGTCGATTCCTGCAAGGACAGGGTCAATTTTTGAAAAAACCAAAGTGTTTAAAAAAGCCGTTTCTGTATAAAAAAACCCCAATAATAAATAGGCCAGGACAGCATCTGCCAGCGCGTTCAATTTTAGAAAAAAAGCAGATTTAGTGGTTAAACGGAAGGCCAGATAAACCATGATAATGACTCTTGGAATCAAAAAATCAAGGTGGTACAGGTAGGAAGGTTCGAACAAGGAGATTAAAGTACAGGTGGCTGCCTGATATACAATAATAACACACCAAAGTGGGGTTAAAAGGGCAATAATCTGCTTCAAATTTTGAACTATTTGGTAGTACCAAATGTAGGGATTATTTTTGCACCAGATTTGATTTGTACCTTTGTTACAAATAACTCATTCCGTTGACACTACAGAAATTTGCAGAAATTAATAATTGACAGCATGAATAAAAAAGCCGTACTTTTTTTCCTTATTCTTGTTCAAATAGTTGGTTACGCTCAGCACCTATCCGAAGATGAGCGGTATGTTTCCGAAACAAATCCAGCGGTCATCGATAAAATAAACCAATGGAAGAACCTCAAGTTTGGATTGCTCATGCATTGGGGAACATACAGCCAGTGGGGAATTGTGGAATCATGGTCACTTTGTCCTGAAGAATATGGTTGGTGCGAACGTAAATCAGGCAGCAATCCCGACAATTACCAAACTTACAGAAAGGAATATGAAGGGCTAAAAACCACATTTAACCCGGTAAAATTCAATCCTGAAATATGGGCCGAAGCCGCTAAAAATGCAGGAATGAAATATGTTGTTTTTACAACCAAGCACCATGACGGCTTTTGTATGTTCGACTCAAAATACACTAATTATAAGATAACCGATCCCGGATGTGCATTTTCTGCCAATCCACGCAGCAACATCACAAAAGAAATTTTTAATGCCTTTAGGGAACAAGGATTTTGGACAGGTGCGTATTTCTCGAAACCTGATTGGAATAACCGATTCTACTGGGATCCAAAATATCCTCCGCGCGATAGAAACGTAAATTATAATCCTGAAGAAGATACGGCGACATGGAATCATTTTGTCGATTTTACCCACAATCAATTGTTGGAATTGCTGAGTGATTATGGGAAAATTGACATCCTCTGGTTAGATGGCGGGTGGGTATCGAAAAAATCAAAGCAGGAGATTGACCTATGGTATGAAAAGGAACTGAATAACGCATCCAATGGTTATTTAAAACGCAGAGTGATAAACCAGGACATCAGGATGGATGAATTGGTGGAAAAAGCACGAGAAAAACAACCTGACCTGATTGTGGTGGACAGGGCAGTGTACGGGAAAAATCAAAATTACCTCACACCTGAAAACCGTGTACCGGAAAAGCCACTCCCCTATCCCTGGGAATCATGTATCATTTCCGGTGGTGGTTGGTCATATACTCCCGATGCGGAGTATATGAGTGGCAGGGAAGGAATCCAATTATTGGTGGATATTGTGGCAAAAGGAGGAAATCTGTTGCTCAATATTGCCCCATCACCTGAGGGTGAATGGCAACCCGGAGCCTATGAACTCCTAATGGATTTCGGCAACTGGATGAAAATAAACGGTGAAGGCATTTACAATAGCCACGTGCTGGCGCCTTACAAAGAGGACAACATTTGCATGACGGCTAATCCGGAGGGCAACGCCTATTTCTTTTATTTAGGTAAGGACAAAGAAGCTTCATTACCCTCGGAAGTGACAATAAAGTCGCATCGACCCGCAACGGGAGCTGTTGTCACCCTGTTGGGAACTCAGGAGCCTTTGGCCTGGATTCCGGAAGTCGTTGGATTTACGGTGATGATTCCTGAACAAATAAGAAAAAATCTACCCTGCCAGCATGTTTGGACAATAAAAGTTTCACAGATTGAGTAAATTTTATTTTAAAAAGCCCAATCAACTACCTGATTTCGATCGTTTTTGTCATTTGAACATCCTGAGAAGAAGAACCGATATATAGGTGATACGTTCCCTTTGCAATTTGATAATCATTCAGTTGGCTATCCCATAATTTGAAATTATCCATTGGTATTAATAAGTCCGCCGACTGCAAGCTGTCCGGAAGGACTTCGATCCTGGCAAAGGCAACCAGTGATTTTTTTGGTATGGACTCTCCTGAAACAGGATAATCACAATAAACCTGAACTACCTCGGTGCCAACTACCTTACTCGTATTTTTTAATTTAACAGTCAGATGAATATTTTCGCCCTGGGAATAAACAGTTTGGTCAGTTAAGGCACTTTCATAGTTAAAATCAGCATACGACAATCCAAAACCGAAAGGAAAAAGGGCTTTCCCAGAAAAGTACCTGTAAGTACGGCTATTCATGGAATAGTCTTCATAAGGAGGAAGATCATCGACTGACTTGTAAATTGTTACCGGAAGTTTTCCCGAAGGATTTGCCTCTCCAAACAGGAGGTCAGCAATGGCATTTCCACCCTGTTCACCTGGGTACCAAGCCAATAGAATTGCGTCAGCGTATGGCTGAATAGAAGAAATATCGATGGCACTACCACCTGTTATTACTACAATTATTGGCTTTAAAGGGTAGGTTTTCCTCATCCGGTGAAGGAACTCGATTTGATTTCCGGGAAGTCCCAAATCAATTCGATCGCCCCCATGATTGCTGAGCATGGCATCTCCATCTTCTCCCTCCACAAGACGTGTGTAACCCATCGAAACGATGACTACATCCGAAAAACCTGCCTGCCAGAATCCATGAAACACCGAATCGCCGGACAACAGGCATCCACGGCTATAATCGGCCATTGTACCGGGATCGAGTCTGTTGGTGATCCCTTCCAGAATGGTAACTAAATTCCCTGAAAAGCCATTGTAATTTCCTAATAAGGCATCCACTTCAGCAGCTGTAGGCCCGGTAATGAAGATATTTTTCAATTTGGATTCATCCAGGGGAAGGACATGGTTTGTATTCTGTAACAATATGCACGACTCCAATGCCGCTTTATACGCCAATTGTCTGTGAATTAAGCAGTTTACCGTATCAGGGGACAGGTTGCGCCATGGAGAGACTGAATCGGGGTCAAACAATCCCAATTTAAAACGGGTTATCAATACCGGTTGAAGCAAGGTATCAACGGTTGCTTCCGTGATCAAGCCTTTTTCTACTGCCTCAGGCAAAAAATGGTAGATACTTCCACAATTCAGGTTCGTGCCGGCTCTGGCTGCCAGGGCCGCAGCCTCTATCTCAGAATTCACCACCTGATGACGCAGCCACATATCGTCCAATGCCCAGCAATCGCTTACAATGTGCCCTTTAAACCCCCATTTTGTACGGAGCAGGTCATGTAGCAAGGGTGAACTGCCACAACAGGGCTCATCCCAGGTTCTGTTGTAGGCACACATCACGCTTTCGATGCCAGCCTCCACTAACGCCTTAAAAGCAGGAGTATAGGTGTTATAAAAATCGGCTTCTGTTGGGTCGGCATTAAAATGGTGCCTCCCCGCCTCCGGACCACTGTGAACAATGAAATGCTTGGCGCATGCAGCGGTTTTTAAATGGCTGTCGTCATCACCTTGAAGACCTTTAACAAACGCCACTCCCATCAACGAAGTAAGTAAGGGATCCTCACCATAAGTTTCCTGCCCCCGACCCCACCGCGGATCACGAAAAATATTCACATTAGGAGTCCAGAAAGTGAGACCGGTATATTGGCTCAGATTATCTTTCCGGCGTGCAGCCATGTATTTGGCCCGAGCCTCGGTACTTATTGCATCCGCAACCTGAAATATCAATTCTGTATCAAAGGTGGCGGCGAGCCCGATTGCCTGTGGGAAAACAGTAGCTTTTCCTGCCCTGGCAACTCCATGCAGACATTCATTCCACCAGTTATACCCGGCAACTCCAAGTCGCGAAACAGAAGGTGAATTATACATGAGTAACGAACATTTTTCAGTCAGGGTCAGCCTTGAGCTTAAATCAAGAGCACGTAAATTCGGGCTGAGTGAAACATCCATAAACCGCCACGCTGTATCCTGCGCTACTAAAGCCGTTTGAAGCAAGGTAACAAGTATCAAGATTGGAATCTTCATAAACAAAGTGTTTGACTGACGAAAGTATAAAATTGTGGCTTATCTTTGTCCCTCTGTCACATCAAAAAAATCAGTCATTTCTTCAAAACGATAAACGGTTTTGTTTTGTCAGGCTATTTTAAATCGTAATTACTGAGCACATGAATCCTATTTTTCAATATATTATTGTCGAGAGCGTAAAGCATCAACAAAAAAACAAACGTAAAAAGCTGACTACCGAACAATTTGCTAAAAAAATAAATGAGGTTAACGTTGAATTCATCCAAGTGGTTCGTGACAGTTTTCTGATATTATCAGGCATCCTGTCTGCAAGTTTTGGTTTGACCGGATTTTTATTGCCCAACAGTTTTATTGACGGAGGAGTAACAGGTATTTCACTTATCGCCAACGAAATAAGTGGATTTTCATTCTCTATCTTATTGGTGATCATCAACATACCCTTTATGATCATGGCCTTTTCGACCATTAGCAGGCAATTTGCCATAAGGAGCATGGTGGCCATTGTTCTCCTGGCCATTTCGGTTCACCTGCTCGAATTTCCTGTAATAACCGATGACAAATTACTGATTTCCGTTTTTGGTGGTTTCTTTTTAGGGATGGGAATCGGGTTATCTATCCGTGGTGGCGCGGTGATTGATGGTACAGAGGTTCTTGCTGTATTTATCAATAGAAAGACCTCTCTTACGATTGGGGATGTCATTCTCATATTTAACATCCTCATTTTCATGGTGGCAGCAATTGTTTTCTCAATGGAGATTGCACTATATGCCATACTTACTTATTTATCCGCATCCAAAACCGTCGATTTTATTGTATCTGGAATAGAAGAATATATGGGTGTAACTATTATTTCTGATAAAAGTGAAGAAATAAGACTGGCCATAATCGAGAAAATAGGTCGCGGTTGTACCATTTATGATGGAAAAAAGGGATATGCCAAAAGAGGACAACCACTTAAGCATACTGAAATCGTTTTCACCCTGGTAACCAAACTGGAGTTGTCGAAGCTTCAAAATGAGATTGATAAAATTGACAAGGACGCTTTCATCATTATGCACAGCGTTAAAGATGCCAAAGGGGGCATGATAAAAAAACGGCCTCTGGAAAAATAAACTACGTACCTTAACGTGTTGATTAGAAAGAAGATCTTTTTAACGTTTTATTGCCAAAATTGGAATTGGAGCAAGCTCCTCCAAACAGGCTCCGGCAAGAGCCTTTACCTAAACTAAATTTAATGGAAAAATAAATATCCAATCCATTCATATCAGCCATGCCCAAATAGGTACCTAACCGCTCGGTACCAATAGTAAAAAAATAAAAACGAGCCGCCAATCCAACACGTGGATACTCATATTCATAAACTGAAAGTGGAACACTTAACTCAAAGAACCTGGTTTCGAACCTGGGAACAACTGCCAGTTGTGCAGGTCGCCTCAAAGAATTCATATTGAATCGAATGGGATGTATCCAGAAACCAGAAACATACAGTAGTTCTGTTACATGATAATCAGCCTGAATGCTCAAGGCTGTTGGCAAGCCAATTTTAAATGTATTACCTGAATAAGATGCGTTTGGATCTCCATACAGCACCGTACTCAGCTCAGTCATCAACTGGTTCATAGTGGTAAAGTTGAGTGTATCCACCTCGTCCCAGAATACACTCGCGTCTTGAACGGTATGCGTTTGGGCATTGTCTACGTAATTAATGCGCCCTATATCCAATATGGAAATCCCCAGGCGGTAGATGTAATCATCATAAACTTGCGAACACAATTTGCCTCCCCGCCACACGCGCGAACTCACTTGTTTCTTTTTGGTATAAACCAACCCCAGATCCAATCCAATTCCACTACCTTTAAAAGTTCGCCCCACTTGGTTAAAACCGGTTTCATCATAGTTCATTGGCAACGAAAAACCCACCTCAGCATTCAGGTTTCTTATACTGATCGTACTGTCGTTCAACACTATATAATCAACATTATTGGTCTTAACTGAAGCACCACCATATCCCCACAACTTTTTTACTGTAACCCCGAGTGTCAGTTTTTTATCTAAAAATTCATAAATATCATAATTATAGCTGAGACCAACTTCCATCCAGGCGGTAGAATTGAAGTCGAAATTGTAATCCATAAACCTGATGTTGTAAAGTGTATCATAGATTAATCCCTCATATCCAAAAACAGGTATTTCCCAAGGCAAACGACTTCCTGATGTAAAAAACCGAAACCCCGTCTGAAGTCCAAACCCGTGTTTTCCAACCTGAATCATGGCTGATGGGCCAAGTATACGAATGTTAATTGCTGCGTCTTTTATTTTCTCATCGGTATAATAGATGAAATTTTTGCTGTCTTCCCTATATGTCGGAAAAGTATAATTTGATTTGAACAAATCCGAGATAGTAAAATCAGCAGCAGGAATAAAAGCAAAATTATTCATAAAGAACACATCTGCCGAAACCAGGTGGATATCTAAAAAAGACTTGTTGTTGGTGATCATTGCCGGGTTGACCATTAAACCCGGCGTGCCACTATAATTGCCCAATGTAACGCCAAGCATTTCCTGTCCTTTGAGTTGTTTATTTAGGGATAAAAACAATATAACAAGGACAATACAGGAGAAAAGATTTTTAGAAAAACTATTTAGCATTAAAAGAGTGGACTTTAGTTGATAAATAAACAAACGGCAAAATTAGTTTTTTGGTGCATCCAGTCCGAATTTAACTTTAGTCCTGGCAATTTTTGGTGACGTTGAATAAAAAAAACGGCTTTTACAAAAAGGCAAATTTTCAGGAAAGCATTAAAAAAATCGTATATTTGCACCCCGTTTTCAAGTAGTACGCATGCGGATGTGGCGAAATTGGTAGACGCGCTAGACTTAGGATCTGGTGCCGCAAGGCGTGGGGGTTCGATTCCCTTCATCCGTACAATTATTTTGAACCAATTACCTATTTTTAGATGAACATCTCTCAAGAATCAAACGGTGAATTAAACGCGATAATTCACCTGAATATCCAGGAAAGCGATTATATTGGTACTGTAAACAAACAACTTACAGATTATAGAAAAAAAACCAATATGCCGGGTTTCCGTCCCGGAAATGTGCCCATGGGTTTGATAAAAAAGAAATATGGCTCTGCTGTATTGGTAGAAGAAGTGAACAAAACCGTTTCGGACGCATTGAACAATTACCTGATTGAAAATAAGGTTCCGGTGCTTGGTAATCCACTACTAAACCTGGAAAAAAACAAACAAATTGACTTCGATACACAGAAGGAATTTGATTTTTTCTTTGATATCGGTCTGGCACCTGAGTTCACCCTCAATTTAGCTGATGAAGATTTGACCATTCCTTATTATACCGTTTTGGTTGATGATGATGAAATTAACAAGGCTGTTGAAGATGTAAAGGTTCGTTTTGGCACCGAAGAACATCCTGAAAACGCAGGCGAAACAGATGGCCTTCAAGGGCATTTTTTCAAACTTGATGCTGACGGAGATCGAAATGAAGGTGACCCGGGTAAAAAATCTTACCTTAAATTAGAGACCATTAAAAACGAGGATGTAAAAGCTGAATTGTTGGCCGCAACGAAAGGTGGGATCGTTACCCTCAACCTGATGGAAGCCATTCAGGATGAAACAAAAGTAAGATCGTTACTCGGTTTATCCGCTGACGAAACTGAAGGCTTGAACGCGACCTGGCAATTCGAGATTGATGAAATTATTCATCCCGTAGATGCCGTTTTAGGTGAAGAATTATATAAAAAGGTTTTCCCTGCAAAGGAAATCGATTCGGAAGAGGCCTTTCGTGAAGCACTGGCAGAAGACATCAGTAAACACTATACGCATGATTCGGATCAACAGTTCTTGGCCGATGCTGTTGCAGCCCTGATCAAAAAATCAGCTATCAATCTGCCGGACGCTTTTTTAAAACGATGGCTTCTCGAAAGCAACCAGGGTAAGATTACCGCAGAACAAATTGATACCCAATACGAAAACTATTCTCAGACCTTTAAATGGCAACTTATTGAAGGTAAACTAAGAGAAAAATATGGTGACCAATTGGTAGTAAAAGAGGAAGAAATACGTGGAAAAATTGGTGCCTACTTTCAATCGATCGGTGGTGGCACCGAGCTAAATCCTCAAATTGAAGGTATTATCGACCAGATTTTATCCAGCAAAGATGAAAAGAAACGAATGCATGATGAGATGCTCGATGGAAAATTCATTGAATTTTTCAAAAATAATTTAACAACACAACCTGAAGAAGTGACCAAAGAGAGATTTTTTGAAATCGCCTCTCAGGTAAAATAAATCACCTTATGGATAGCAGTAAAGAATTTAAAAAATACGCCGTAAAACACCTGGGAATCAGCAGCGTCTCCCTCGACAGGTATAGCTCAACTTACGATGGTTATTACATTTCGCCAACCATTATCGAGGAACGGCAACTCAATGTGGCACAAATGGATGTCTTTAGCCGCTTGATGATGGACCGCATCATCTTTTTAGGCGTTCCAATCGACGATTATGTTGCCAACATTATTCAGGCGCAATTGTTATTTCTCGAATCGAATGATGCCAACCGGGATATTCAGATATACCTGAACACACCCGGAGGTTCCGTTTATGCAGGATTGGGTATTTACGATACGATGCAATATATCAACCCCGATGTAGCCACCATTTGTACAGGAATGGCCGCTTCTATGGGTGCCGTACTGCTTTGTGCCGGTGCAAAAGGAAAACGAACCGCCTTAAAACATTCACGGGTTCTCATCCATCAACCCATGGGTGGCGCTCAAGGACAAGCCAGCGACATTGAAATTACGGCGCGTGAAATTCAAAAGCTTAAAAAAGAACTCTATGAAATTATTTCCAACCATTCAGGGCAAACCTACAAAAAGGTGTGGGCTGACTCCGACCGCGATTACTGGATGACTGCCACAGAGGCCAAAGATTATGGAATGATTGATGAGGTCTTAATTAAAAATATAAAATAGCACCGGAAGCAGCGTTTAGTTGTACGATTAAATTGAACATGGCAAAAAAAAACACCCATTATTGCTCCTTTTGCGGAAGACCAGAGTCGGAAACCGACATGCTGATTTCCGGCATGGAGGCTAAAATTTGTAACCTCTGTGCCGATCAGGCCAACCTTATTATTAAGGAAGAGTTGGGTTCGAAAAAGAAACCAAGCGGGCCGCATCACCATAACGAACTAAAGCCCACTGAAATAAAAGCCTTTCTCGACACTTATGTCATTGGACAGGAAGATGCAAAAAAGGTGCTGGCCGTTGCTGTTTACAACCATTACAAACGCATTTCGCAGCTTTTCGACGAAAACGAGGTGGAGATTGAAAAATCGAATATCATCCTTGTTGGAGAAACAGGAACGGGTAAAACATTGCTGGCCAAGACCATTGCCCGCATGCTGCATGTGCCTTTTGCCATCGCCGATGCCACGGTACTCACAGAAGCCGGATACGTGGGCGAGGATGTTGAAAGCATTCTCACTCGTCTGTTGCAAGCCGCTGACTATGACGTACCTTCAGCCGAAAAAGGGATCATCTTTATCGATGAAATTGATAAAATCGCCCGTAAAAGTGACAATCCTTCCATCACACGTGATGTGTCGGGTGAAGGCGTTCAGCAAGCTTTGTTAAAATTGCTTGAAGGTACAGCAGTAAATGTCCCTCCTCAGGGAGGACGTAAGCACCCTGAACAAAAAATGATTTCGGTCGACACGAAAAATATTTTGTTTATCGCTGGAGGAGCCTTTCAGGGAATTGAACGAATCATCGCCAACAGGTTAAGGACCAATGTGGTAGGTTATTCCGTTGCAGGTTCAAAGGATGATGTGGTTGACAAAGAAAACCTGTTACAATATATTTCACCTCGCGACCTGAAAGGTTTTGGATTGATACCTGAAATTGTTGGCCGCATGCCGGTTCTTACCTATCTCGACCCTCTTGATAAAGAGGCGTTAAAGCGTATCCTTACAGAACCTAAAAATGCCATTACAAAACAATTTGAAAAGCTTTTCGGTATGGATAACGTTCAGCTCACTTTTGAAGATGGCGCTTTGGATCTGATTGTTGAAAAATCCATCGAGTTTAAGCTCGGTGCGCGTGGTTTACGTTCGATTATGGAAGGAATTCTTATTGATG
>Ga0100379_10001963_pt1 | contig 20123 bp, 19 predicted proteins | sample CryGeymeta201503_FD_80418 | JGI IMG/M metagenome (GOLD analysis project Ga0100379, IMG submission 80418) | Groundwater microbial communities from Crystal Geyser aquifers in Utah, USA - Crystal Geyser metaG 2015-03 | ecosystem: Environmental > Aquatic > Deep subsurface > Groundwater | place...
ATCCTTCTTTATCGGCATCTAGAATCGCTACCAAAGTAACTTCTGGTAAATCCAGACCTTCTCTTAGCAAATTGACTCCGACCAACACATCATAAGTACCACGACGAAAATCGGAAATGATTTTTATTCGATCGAGTGTATCTACATCGGAGTGAAGGTACTGTACGTTAATTCCCTTTTCTGCCAAAAACTTAGTTAAGTCTTCGGCCATCTTTTTGGTAAGTGTGGTTACCAATGTTCTTTCGCCCTTGTCGGCACGCACAACAATTTCTGCTATCAAATCATCAACTTGCCCCGTTTTTTCACCTGTTGGAGTTACAGGACGCACCTCTACTTCTGGATCAATCAAACCAGTTGGCCTAATTATTTGTTCTACAACTTGAGTACTGTTTTTAAATTCGTATTCAGAAGGTGTAGCCGACACTAGAATCATTTGACCTGTGTGTTCCAAAAACTCATCAAACTTTAAAGGACGATTATCGAAGGCGCTCGGCAAGCGAAAGCCGTGTTCGATAAGTGTTGATTTACGAGCCCTGTCTCCGTTGTACATGGCACCGATTTGCGGAACGGTTACATGAGATTCATCGATCACCGTCAAAAAGTCCTTAGGAAAATAATCGAGCAACGAAAAAGGAGGTTCACCAACGGTTCGTCCGTCAAAATGACGCGAGTAGTTTTCGATTCCGTTGCAATAGCCAATCTCACGCATCATTTCTAAATCGTAGCGAGTGCGTCTCGAAAGTCTTTCCGCTTCCAAAATCTTACCTTCGGCATCGAGTTGTTTGAGCCTCGCTTTGAGTTCCAAATCAATCGCTTCAATAGCCACTCCTTGTCTTTCTGGATCAACCACATAATGTTTGGCCGGGAAAAGCCACATGTCAATACATTTTTCTTTCTCCTTTCGAGTGATTGGATCAAGCATTACAATCGCATCGATTTCTTCGCCAGTCGTCAAAAGCCTGTAAATCACTTCTTCGTTCATGGGCATTATTTCGATCACTCCCCCACGAGCCCGGAATTTTCCACGAGATAAATCTGCATTGGTACGTTCAAACTGCATCGAGATCATTTTGCGAATAAGCTCAGAACGACTCATTTCAGAGTCCCCAACTTTCACATGAAGCACCACACTTTTATAAGCATCAGGCGAACCCAAACCATAAATACAAGAAACAGATGACACAATAATTACATCGCGTCGAGAAAGAAGTGCTTGAGTCGAGGCATGTCGTAAGCGATCAATCTCTTGGTTGATCATGGCTTCTTTTTCTATATAAGTGTCGGTTCTTGGCATGTAAGCCTCTGGCTGATAGTAGTCGTAATAACTAACAAAATACTCCACAGCGTGGGTTGGAAAAAACTCGCGAAACTCGTTGCAAAGCTGGGCTGCCAAGGTTTTATTATGAGCAATAACCAGGGTTGGGCGATCAACTTCTGCAATCACCGAAGCAATCGTAAAAGTCTTTCCCGAACCGGTTACTCCAAGCAAAGTCTGACAATCGTCTCCACGATTCAAACCCTTTACCAAAGAAGCAATAGCTTTTGGCTGATCTCCAGCCGGTTTATATGTAGATTCAAGCTTAAAAGGCATAGATAACAAGAAAGTCCCTAAGAAGCAGTCTTCTTAGGGGGTATAGTTTGCACTGAGGGGAATAATATCACAAAAGCGACTCTTTGTACATAGCCAAACCATTGACAAAAAAGGCGTTTTAATATAGAAAGACAGGTGCTTTTGAAAGATGCGGAATAACGGTCATTTACAAAAAGGAGAACGGACCGATGTCAAAAAATAGTTTTGCTGAAGAAGTCTGGGAATCAGTGCCTGCACATAAAAGACCCAATCGAATCAGCGACGTCGAACGTCTACAGAAAAAAAAAGATCCCGAAATGATTGAAAAAACCGTAAAGATATTTTGGTCTCTGCTCTGCAAAAAATTGCCAATTGAATGGAATTTTGAGAAATTTATGAAAGAATTCCAAGAAGTTCAGAGTGTTTCTCGCGTGCTCATTACAAGCCAGCATGAGCTAGACTCAGCACACGAAAGATTGGTGGCCATGCGGGCAGAATGGTACAAAGCAAGTGGCGAGGCCAAAGAAAAGCTTGTGTGGCCTATTCTGCATTTGGCAGATGATATTCGAAAGAAGTTTGTGTATAACTTAATTCTGGCCGTGCTTGAAACCTGCAACACAACCAACGCCCAGTTGTTGGCCAAGCGAGACGAACCGGAACCGAGTGATGCCGCCGGCATTACAACTGAGGATCTGGAACGAATCGTGTTCTGACAACTTTACAGGTCTGAGACAAAATTGGCGCAAGGAAATTATCGGGTGTCTTAAAATCACCGGATAATTCCAGTTCAACCACATACCACGATTGTTCTCAGACCATCTCTCAAAGACCCCACTCACACTGTGAATGGGGTCTTTTTCTTTTACGCAAAAGACGAATAATAACGTGCAACGTCTTCTTCAAAAGATGTTCCAGTTTTTTCATCCTTCTTTAACAAACGATCAGCAACACTTTGGCTAAGTCCAGAGAATCTATTCAAGTTCTCAGCAAGTTGACCTCTTTTACCAATCTCAAGCAAACCTTCTGCAACCTCATTTCCGTAACCTGTTCCCTTTTCTAAATGCAAGGCCAAAGCAAGCCTAGGATCACTTTTTGCCTCCGCACGATTTTCCGGCTTATTCAATTCTACCCAAAGTGTTTTATACAATTCGGGAGATATAACATCGAGCGCCCCCAAAGCCTGCGCCACCTCCGAATAACGCCTATGCTTCACAGCCCCATCCACAACCTGCTCCTTGGTATACCCAGCATCTTTAGCCTTATCCCAATGTTGCAACAAAAGACGCACATGACCATTAGTAGCTGCTTTCTCAACATCCTTTTTAGACAGAACCGGAATAAGTTCTGGAAAATATTCCAACAAAGAAAGATCATGAGTCTTTTTCCATTGTTTTTGAGCAACTGGCTCCAGTTTTTCTCGCAAATCAGGTTCTGGGAATTTATACGCATAGCGAATGAGAGACTCACTATAACGATCGTCATTCTTACTTAAAAATGTAGAAATCAGTTTTAAGTTGATGTTATATTGCATTTTTCTGTCAGTTACATGTGGTGCAAATTCAAGAAAGAAGTCTGGATTATCCAGATTGTGCATTAAATCCAATAAAAAAGTGTTGCCAATCAATCTGTCTGGTCTTAATGACATTTTATGATATTCTGATACTATACGTCTATCTGTTGGTTTGGTTATTAAATGCGACCATTTGGTTGGTTTACCGTTTTTTTCAATCAAATCTTTTGGTAATGGGTAAAGCCCAATTACACTCTTGCTCTGAAACTCTCGAGCAAGCTCCTTATACATCTGACTATTTTTTAAATACTCGTGTACTAAATTGGCATGTTTTTTTCTGAAATTATCAGGAAACTCATTCTCCTCTATGGCCTCGGCAATATTGGGTGCATTTAATAGACTTTTAAAAGCTTTATCACTGGCATTGTCACAAAAAATATCAAGAAAATTTATTTTTTTTTGTTTGTTCAAACCGATATGTAATGAACCATCACTTGAAAAACTACCGAATTTACTAAAATCATCGAAGAAAGTAAAATTGTTTTTATATTTCTTCACTAGCTCTGAATGGTCTCTAGATATAAGCAGGAAGGCTGTTTTATTACTCAAATACGTCGCATGTTGAATCAAATATTCAATTGCGTTTTTTTCTTCAGGTGAGAATGTTTTTGAAGATGCAAATTGAACGTCTTTCAGCAATTCTTCGATTGAAAGCGACTCAAAAATATGTATATTTTTAACAATATCAGGCAAATATCGGTTCATTCTATGAGCCACCTCAGCCGGAATTTTGGCAGTAAAATTCTCCAAATGTCTAGCTAAAAAATATTCTTTTTTATTACCAAAATCCGTAGTTAAAATACTACGAGCCAAAGCAACCTGATCATAATCAGAAAGAGCACCGGCAAAAAGATATGGTATCTCGGGATCCTGATTTGAAAAAATTAATCCTCTGGCAATTTCATCTCCTTTGAATTGCTTAACAAATTCAGCTAGTACAGAATTATCTTTTTTAGCTTCAGCAAACATCTTGCGAATTTTTTTCTCTCTTTCCACAATATTTTTAGTACCTGATACTTCCATCAAAACTTCATGTTGTTTTGGTGTAAGACCAAGTGAATCAAAATGATTATCGCCTTTTTTGCGCATAGATATGTTACGAGTGTTTAGATGAAACAGGACAAACGTTTGTTTGACACGACTTGCAGCCGCCGACGATTTTTTTGGCGGCGAAGTGGATGGCTACTAAGCTGAGAAGTAGGGCGAAGGAGGCAAACCACCACCTGTGGGTTACAACGAATGTTGTACCACCTAGACCGAGTAAGGCCAGTACAGAGGAGTAGCAAGCGGCACAGGCCATAGTGGCGGCTAGGGAGCTGCCGATCATACCGAGGAATGTTGTGGCTTTTTTGGTGTGACCTCCTTTGGCTAGTTCTGGGGTGTGTTTTTTAATATAGGAGTGCATACCAAGCACAAGTCCGTTTACGATCGAAAGAGAAATCAGGAGTGCTAGAGTTGTTTTTGTGAGCAAACTCCATTGAAATGCAATCGAGTTTCCCGGAGTGGTCCAGACAGGTATCAAAAATAGTAGAGCAAAAACTCCTGTTGTAGAAAGCACAAACACAAAAAACGAACGACGATCGAAGAGGGTTTTGGAAATTCCTCGACCAATATCTGATAATTGATGGGGCTTGGACATAGTTTTAAATCTCCTTAATTCGATCAATTCCGCCAATTTCCTCAATGTATTTTGCCACATCTTTTGGTACTTTGTCTTTCCAAGCAGAATCTCCAGCTTTTATTTTCTGACGAATGTCTGTGGCCGAAATTCCCGGAACTTCTTTGATTTGTTTTACTTCTATTCCGGCACTTTTACAGCAATCTTCTACATCTAAATTACCTGTCCAAACAACACAAGTATCTCCTGTTACATCGGTAATACTTTTTACCCAGTCGGCGTCTTGTTTTGTGTCTGGGACGTCTAAAAAGGTTATGTCAAAAGTTGGAATAATATCTTCTGATTGAAGAGCTCGTTGAATCATTTCCCTTCTTTCTCCAATAGAAAATGGATTTTCTTTTGTCCATTCTTCTTTGGAAGATCCAATAGCAATCACTATTTTTTCACAAACACGAGTCATTCCTTTGATAACCAAAAAATGACCAATATGAAACGGTTGAAATTTACCAATAAATACGCAAGAATTCATACAAAATCTGATATTTTTTTCTTTCCCTAGCGTACCACACGAGTTTGTATTTCGAAAAGAAAATGTATAAGACCGCTATGTAGTAGATATTTTTCTCTAGTTATTGCGAGGAATTATATGACAAAGCCCAGCGGAGCCGGGTTGTGAGCAATCTGTTTTTCGTGATCAAGTAATAGCTCAGATCCTTCACTTCGTTCCCTCCTACGCTTGTAAAGCTGCGGCGGGCAGGCAGGATGACAAGTAAAGTGCATAATATATAGTCTTGACCAGAAAAAACAAAACCAGAGGCTTAAACCCCTGGTTTGTGTGATTTTACAGTTTAAGCAGTAAATTCAACCAAGTAACCGGCTTCATCTGTTTCATGAAAAGATGCATCTTCTACACCTGAACCATGACTATCGTCTGTTGAATCAGATCCGGAGGAATCGTCAGAAGAATCCGTTGAATCATGATCAGATGAATCATCCAAGGAATCATCTGAGGAACTACCGGAAGAATCGCTTGTTGAATTATCTTCAGTCTGTTCAGAAGAAGTTGAATTGCCATCATCTTCTACTGCACTGTGTTCCGTTTCCACTTCAACTTCAACTTCTACTACCCCATGCTCCTCTTCTATTTCTACCTCAACCTCAACTAAATCATCTGATCGATGATCTCTTTCTCGGCGCTGTTCTCTTAATTTAGATTGGGCTTCTGTTTTTTCTTCGTGGGTTGCAACCGGAACACTGTTTGTTTCTAGACATCGGCGGATTATTCCTATTTTTAATCCTTCAAAAAGTCTTTCATTGGTTTCTCTTTCTTTGGCGGTTGCCAGAGCATCGGCTACGCAAGTTCGTGCGTCTTTAAGTGTTTCGACTACGGCTGTGTGAGCCTCGATTAGAGTTATGTCTTGGCGAACGGCGTAAACATGAGTCAAAATTCGCAAGCGTTTTTTGGCTTGCTCGCGATCTGTGTCGCGTATTTTTGCCAATAATTCCGTTTTGATTCCAAGAGATAAATCTTTCATTATTTTGTAGGCACGATCAAAAGTACCAACATAATATCGGCGACAGTTTTCTGGATATACATACCAAGCCTCCCCGTGAGATTCTACTTGCAATAAAATTCGTCCTCTTAAGCGTTTGGCGAGTGTTTCCTCCTCACACACACTCGAATCGGTTGCAACTTCTCCAACAGGAATCTTTTCTAAATTGGCATTGGTAACTCCCAAAGCACGTCTACGAAGCAAAGAGTGAGCAGATTCACCATCAGACAAGTATTCTTTTTCACCATTTTCCGGATCGACATAATAAACTTCTCCCTTGCCTTCAACTTCTAAAAGTAAACGTCCCTTTAGTCTTTCTGTGAGTTCAGAATCTTCTTCTGCTTCTGGAAGTTCTGTTGGTTCTGTTTCTTCGATTATTTCACTTGTTTCAATTTCATCAACATCAATACTTTCGAGAGCATCAACTAACTCTGTTGATTCGGTGATGCCATCGGTTGAAGTTTCCGCTAAGGCACTAGAAGGTGCTGTACCAAACCCTAAAGTCAGTAAACAAATTAAAGCGAACAAAGAGAAAGTTTTTTTGATAGCCATAACGCATGGTTAAGAACAACACCCATAGTGTAACACAAAAACAATTAGGGGTCTGACCCTGCATTTTGCATTTTGGCATTTATCAGTAGTTTTTATATGGTTTTGCTGTAATGCAATGAATTTCATGCAAGTCTTTTTTTATTATGAAGTCATGTCTTCACTCACGCCAATCGCAAGAAGTTCTCCCCCAAAGTACGGCGAAACTGTAGTGGGAACAATCTGTCTTTTGTGATTACGGATCATGTCACATCTTGTCATTCTGAACGCAGTGAAGAATCTGCTCTTCGTGGGTGCTTACACGAACAAGCAAATAGCACAGATCCTTCACTTTGTTCAGGATGACACGTTCTTCATTCAGTATGACACAAACATGAACACATGCTGATTCAAAAAAAATGACGTAACACGACCTGACCCCCAATCACAAAAACAACCCTTTGGGGTTGTTTTTTACTGTCTAGTAATCTTTGAGTTTTACTATGAGTGGATGAGCCTGGATTTTTTCTAAGGCCTTAGCTTCTATTTGGCGAATACGCTCACGGGTAACATCGAATTCTCGGCCGACTTCCTCCAGAGTGTGACCGACGCCATCTTCTAAGCCAAAACGCATTTCTAGAATCTTTTGTTCGCGAGGTGTTAGGTCGCGCATTGATTCGTGTACATAATCGCGAAGCAATTGACGTGCGGCTGAGCGATCTGGTGAAAGAGTTTTGACGTCTTCAATGAAGTCTTGGAGTTTTGAGTCTTCGTCGTCGTCTCCAACGGAAGTTTCTAGAGAAACGGTATCTTGTGAAATTTTGGCAATATGACGAACCTTGTCGACAGTTTCCCCCATTTCGGCGGCGATCTCCTCGGGCAACGGCTCGCGTCCCAAATCCTGAATGAGTCGACGTTCGATTTGCTTAAAGCGGTTGATCGTTTCCACCATGTGAACCGGAATACGAATCGTACGAGATTGATCTGCCAAAGCACGAGTAATGGCTTGGCGAATCCACCAAGTGGCGTAAGTTGAAAATTTGAAACCTTTACGATATTCGAATTTTTTAACTGCCCGAAAAAGACCAATGTTTCCTTCTTGAATCAAGTCCAAAAGAGACATTGACTTACCAACGAATTTTTTGGCAATAGAAACAACCAAACGCAAGTTAGCTTCGATTAAACGCCTTTCGGCTTCTCTGTCACCACGTTCTTTGCGTTTAGCTAAAGCAACTTCTTCTTCTCCATTCAAAAGTGGAATCTTTCCGATTTCACGCAAGTACATTTGAATCGAGTCTTGGGTAAGTTGTGGAACATCGGTGTGTTTTTTGTCGCGAGTCATGCGAATGCGATCAAAAACCTCGTCGCTCTCTTTATCTTTTAGTTGTCCTAGTATACCTTCTTTTTGCTCAATGAAATGGATTCCAACATGCTCAACTTCATCTAAAAATGCCTCAAAAGAATCGAGGTAATCTTCAACTTCTCCAAACACAAAAACGACTTCGTTTTCGGTTATATAACCGCGTTGACGTCCTTTGTCGATCAATCTTTTTAAAATTTCAGCCGAAGGTGCTTTACCTCGTACTTGTTTAACTGATTTTTCAATCAACTGAACAGTGGCTGTTGATTTTGGTTCTGGTTTTTTGACCTTAACCTTAACTTTTGCTTTAACTTTTGGGGTGGCAGTTTTTTTGGTTGCAGTACCTTTTGTGGTAGATGCGTTTGCCTTTGATTTTGATTTTGCAACTGGCATGTTTTTTTTGGTAACTGCTTTTTTGCTAGAAGTAGTTGAAGATCGAGGCATACGAAAACACGAGAAGGAGCTACACAAAAAATGCACACTCCTATCGCCAGGTATTAAATTCGCCAATCAAACGAGTAACAGCTTCGGCGTCTTGACATGCTTCGGCAGCACGAATTTCCGCCATGAGCCTTTCGCGTTGAGTGCGTTTATAAGAGGATTCCAATGTCTGGATAAGATCTTCTATCAAACCGCGCGCTTTGTTTTGTGGCATTGTTGAAAGGGTACGTTCACCTAAAAGCGCCACTTCGTCGAACACGGCTAATAAGTGCGTATGTTCCGCTTCAATGTGGTTTCTAATCCACAAGAAAAATGATTTCTGCGCATTTGGATCTGATTTTCCCAAATCATACGCAATTATAAGAGTCTTGTAAAGATTAATCAAATCTTCATCTGGCAAGGCCAATGTCCACTTTGCTTCTAAATCTATCGTTGTTAAATCTACAATTCCTTGAATCCAGCCGGCCAAAATCATTAAAGCAGCCTGTCTTTCTTTTGATGCTCTTTTTGGCATTACCTTGGACTGAGCTATTTTTCTAGTTTCAACAGCTTCTCCTGAAACTGGTTTTTTTGAATTTTTCAAACTATCACGCAACACATTAATATCGGTGGCAAGCAAATCAGCAACTACTCTTAGCCAATGTTCCCTTTCGATTACATCTTCGATTTCTACCAACTCCGGCAAAATCATTTGTGATACATAACGCTTGTTGTCTACTTTTGTTAAGTCGCGTCCTTTGATGGCCTGCTTTAAATAGTATTCGATAATTGGAATTGTATTTTCGATTGCCGAAAGCCAAACTTGCGGATCTTTTTGAATAACTTCATCGGGGTCTTTTCCGGAACCGGTTGGAAGTGAGGCTACACGCACATCAAAACCCTCTCCTCGCGCAAGTTTAATTCCACGCTGAGCAGCATCAAAACCGGCAGCGTCAGCATCGAAAGAAAAAATAAGTGTAGAAGCAATTCGTTTTAAACGATTAAGTTGTGCAAAAGTAAGCGCTGTGCCAGAAGACGCCACCACATGATGCGCTCCTGCTTTGTGCGAAGCGATTACATCTAAATTCCCTTCCACGACAATCATGGCTTTTTTTTGCCTAGCCTCCTGTTTAGCCAAATGAAATCCAAAAAGCACATCACTTTTGTGATAAATCGGCGTTTCGGGAGAATTCATGTACTTGGCTTGTCCTTTTTGTACTTCACCAATCAGTCTTCCGGTAAACCCAACACACTTTCCTTGTGGATCACACAAAGGAACCATTATGCGTTCTCGGAATCGATCAAAAATACCCTGACCACTTTTTTTCTTTAAAGCTAACCCCGCTTGCACAATCTCTGAAGCAGAAAAACCTCGACGTTCCAAAAAGTTAGACAACGAATTCCAATCAGAAGGTGCATAGCCCAAACGAAAAGTCCCCACGAGTTCCACTGGAATTTGTCGTGATTTTACATACGTTCGAGCGGCCTCTGCCTGCGGTGAAGATTCCAAAACCTTAGCGTAAAAAGATGCTGCCAATTCGTGCATGGCAAGGAGCCTTTGATCGGTGTTGGTTTTTTCAGAAGTATAACGAGCGACTTCTACACCGGCTTTTTCGGCCAAAATTCTGAGTGCATCTGGAAAATCCAATCCATCAATCTGCATTATAAAACTAAACATGTCTCCCCCTGTACCACAACCAAAACAATGCCAAATCTGTTTTTCACGAGACACATAAAAAGACGGGGTCTTTTCTGCATGAAAAGGACAAGTAGTCCTAAAGCTCCCGCTACCCGCGTTTTTTAGTGGCAAATACTCCATTAAAACGTCCACTATATCCAATTTGTCTTTGATTTCTTGCCTTGGGTCTTGCATACACGCATCACGATGTCAAAAATAACCATTAGACGCAAGTCTCACTTTTCCTATCTTACACAACATCAAGAGCACTCCAAATTATATACAACACATACAGTAGAACAAAAGATGCCCCCTGCCATTTGTCGATTGTTCTCTTTTTTCCAATAAACATTGCAAAAAACAAGAGTAACGAAACAAATACCACAAAAAATGAGTCTCTAATTGCCAAGTCACTGATAGGTAATGGAGAAACTACTGCAGTCGCAGCCAGAATGAAAAATACATTGAAAATGTTTGATCCAACCAAGTTTCCAACAGCCAAGTCTATGTGTTTTTTGCGAGCTGCAACAACCGAGGTAGCAAGTTCCGGAAGAGATGTACCGATTGCAATAACAGTCACACCAATCAAGTGTTCGCTCACACCAAACAAGCTAACTAATCCAACTGCAGAATCAACAATCAATTTTCCACCTATAACAAGTCCTATCATTCCAAACCCAATCCACATAAAAGCTTTGGGTTTTGTTAAGTGTTCTATTTCCAAACCATTCTCAGATTGCAAGCGACTGACTCCATAGGTGTAGTACAAAAAAATAACAAAGAACATTAAAAGCACCAACCCGTCTCCTCGGGTAATTATGTTAAAAGGACTAGAAAAACCAAGCACGGCATCGTACCCCAACAAAATAACTGCCAAACTGGCAAGTAACGCCAGCGGAATTTCTTTCCACACCGTACCATGAGAAACTTTTAAAGGTGCGATCAAAGCAACGATTCCCAAAATCAACAAAATATTGGCAATGTTACTACCCAAAATATTTCCCACTGCCAAATCTACAGATCCATTCCAAGCGGAAAGCATGCTAACCACGAGCTCCGGAGCAGATGTGCCAAAAGAAACAATCGTAAGCCCAATAACAAGTGTCGATATTCCCAAAGTCTTAGCCAAAGACGCCGAACCACGCACCAAATAATCAGCACCCTTAATTAAAAGCAAAAAACCTGCGAGTAAAAAAAGAAGTTGGCTAAACATATACAAACAGTATAACAAAAATCCCCCACCAAGTATTTATGGTGAGGGACTAGAGACAAAGTTCTAGTTTTACTTAATGCCGGCCGACGCACAGAGTGTGGCGACCATATCGCTAAAGGCTGGCTGGTTCATTTCGCAACAAACGTCGCCGGCCTTGTGAAACCGGTGCCAACGAGAGTCTACTTGTGTGCAGTAGACTTTCCCGTTGTAAAACACCGCAAGGGTATCCCCTTCAAAGAAACCACGATTTGGCTCTTCAAAGGTCCCTTCAACGGCCATGTTTTTGTCCTTCGCCTCTCGTTCATGAGAGGAAAAGGCACCTTCGAACGTTGCGAAAACGAACTGTCCGGTAGGGACGGTTTTGGCAATGTTCCTCATGAGAGAATCATCCAAGTCTCGTGTCCCCAAATGCTTACCGTCAGGTCCGTAGAACTGACAGTTATGGATATCAAAGGGGGGCTTGGGATTCTTCTCGCTATATTCTCTCACTCGATCATATAGCGGATTCATGCCGTAGTTGCGACATGACCCAAAAAACCTGCTGCTCACACAGGTCGAGTTGAGCAAGTTAACGACTTCGAGAAAATCTCGCTTGTCTTTTACATGCTCAATAACACCGATCCGGAAGCAAGTGCCACCCAAATGCTTTTTGGCATCCGCAAAAGATGTTTCTTTAAAAAACAGCCCCTTGCGCCATGTGGCACAAAAAACACTGCGGTCAACCATGTCCTCAACTTCAAGGTCACATTGATCGTGACCTTCAGAAATAGGCACCAAAAAAAGCGCCTCCGAACATGGCAACATTTTCTGGAACAAATACCGGAGATCGCCGTACTTCAACTGGGACACCCCAAGATACTGCCCCAAACGATTATGCAAAGCACACCGCCCAAAAACATTGTCCCCAGAGTAGAGATACATCTCCTCCCCGAACTTGAAGTCGGGCACAAACGGCAACTTGCCATCAGCGCCAACGACCATCGTGGATGGGATCACGAAAGACACTCGGCTCTTCTGGTTGCTCATGGTGTGAGCTCCTTGCTGTGGGAAGCGAATTACTTCCCCAGGTTGTTAAATTCTCTCAAAAAAGCCACTATGGCAATCTTGAAAGAAGGGCCAGTTATACTATATTTTAGCATTTTTGTCAAGGTTATTCTGTACTTTTTAAAACATGTTATAATACAAAATATATGGCATTCACACTCTTTACCAGTCTAACCGAAGCCGACAAAACGCAGGCGATCGAACGTTTAATTAAAGAAAGTACTCCTCGCGATGACTTTTTTCTTTTGATTATTCTTTCCATACTAATGGCTTCCTTTGGGCTTATTCAAAACGATACTGCCGTAGTTATTGGCAGTATGTTGATTGCTCCTTTACTCTCTCCTGTTTTGAGCATCGCTCTTGGAATTGCTTTGCTTGATTGGCATTTGATTGGCCGATCATTTGTAACCATCTTAAAAGCAGTGGCTTTAGGATTTATAGCCGCTTTTATTTTGGGTTTTTTTCTCTATGGACGTTTTCCGGAATTAACACCAGAAATTTTGTCACGTGCGACTCCTAATTTATTGTCTGTTTTAATTGCATTGGTTGCCGGTTTTGCTGCGGCTTTTACTCTCGTTAAACCTGATCTATCTGCAACCCTTCCGGGAATTGCCATTTCTGTTTCACTTATTCCACCGCTTGCCGTGGCCGGAATCGGTTTATCTCGTTGGAATCTAGAAATAGCAAGCAGGTCTTTTGCTCTTTTTTTAATTAACGTAGCAGCAATTATTCTTTCTGGATGCACTGTTTTCTTTTTAACAAGAATGAAACATGAACGCACCACAGCCGACAAAATAATGAAAAAAGAAGATACGGATTTGGAACATGAAGAAGAAAAAGCCGAAAAAGAACAAGAAAAAAAATCACTTTGGCACTACTTGCCTTTTGTGCGATAAAAAGGAAAAACTTCCATTTTTGGCGTGGTCTGCTACACTGCAGGCCGCGTTCTTTTTTACAGGGAAAATCATGTGATTTTTCCACCAACCAAGGAGGAGTGCTGTCATGCACGAAGAAATTCTCTTCACCTTCCTATGGATCGCCGCGGCGATTCTGGGAACCCTCGTTTTGGGGGCCGTGGCCAAAAAGTTCAAGCAGCCAAAAGTGCTGGGTGGACTGGTAATGGGGCTCGTGATTGGTGTCGTTTTGAACGGCACCGAGTTCATGACTGAAATGCGTGGCGAACACGGAAATGCTGTCATTTCCTTCATGGCCGAGTTCGCGGCGATGCTCCTCCTGTTCAAAGCAGGACTCGAGGGCAACCTCAACTCGATCATTCAGGATGCAAAGACTGGATGGAAAGTGGCGATCATTGGAGTTGTTGTGCCAGTCATTGGCGGGTTCCTCTACGTGTACTACAGCTCCGACACTCCGTGGGCCGTTGCCTTGTTCCAAGGTGGTGTGTTCGCAGCGACGTCAGTCGGAATAACAGCCGCTGTTCTCACAGAACTCGGCGTGATCTCCACAAAGTTCGGACGCACGATCATTTCAGCGGCCGTAATCGATGATGTACTCGGACTGCTTGTTTTGACTGTTTGCGGTGTACTGTCGCAACCGGGAGAAGTCAACGCAGTCGAAATCGGCATCAAAATCGGCGGAGCAATTCTGTTTGTGGTGCTGGTGCCGATCGCTGGGCACTACCTGCTCAAGCATATTCTGCCGATTATCAACAAGATCGACACCGAGGCCCGTGAGGCTTTGGTACTTGGATTTTTAATCGTCTACGGCGTCGGTGCCATGGCTGTCGGTCTCGCCGCCATCGTCGGAGCCTACTTCGCCGGCGTGGCCATGGAAGAGATCTACTTCACCAAAAAGAATGATCACGAAAGCGACAAAGCCGTCGAACACTTTATCGACAGCCTGGTAATCGCCCTCGCTCCCATCTTCTTTGTCTACGCCGGCTGTATCGTCGACCCGACGGTGTTTCTCGACGGCGGAGTCCTTATCAATGGTCTGATCTTCACAGCCATCGCCATGGGCGGCAAACTCGCCTGTGGCCTGGTAGTCAAAGAAGACAAATGGATCGTCGGCATCGGCATGGCCCCCCGAGGCGAAGTCGGAATCATCTTCGCCACCATCGGCCTGTCAACCAAGGTCCTCACCCCCGCCCTCTTCGGCGCCTCCATGATTATGGTCCTCCTCACCACCTTCATGACCCCAGTTCTTCTCACCTGGCTGATCAAACCCAAACCGATCCAGTCAGAAAAAGCACACTAAAAAGAAGCCTCCAACTTCCTTTTTCTCTCTCCTCACACCCCCACATGCGTCAATCTGACAACTGTGGGGTTTTTGTTTTGTGTCATGTTATACTTAAGGCAGTTATTATTTTTAAAATCTGTATTATGTCCATGTCTCGCATGTGTCCACTTCATAAGTTAGCTATGGTTTTAGTTTTGATTGGAGCTCTAAACTGGGGCTTGGTTGGAGCCTTTAAGTTTGATTTAGTAGATGCAATTTTCGGTAGCATTTCTTGGCTCCAAAGATTGATTTACGTTTTGGTAGGAATCGCAGCACTTTTTATGTTTCTTCAAAAGAGGTGTTGTGGAAAATGTTCTAAAGATGAAAAATGTTCAGAGGGTGACAAGTGCTGCAAAAAATAAATCACAAACAGCAATTCCCCACTCGATATTTTGTCGGGTGGATTTTTTGTTCTGGTTTACTAGTTGAATCTTGCTTTGAAGTGTTTTTTGGGTTACACTGCCGGAGCCTAAAATTTGTAAGGTGGGATGGCCGAGTGGTCGATGGCGCACGCTTGGAAAGCGTGTAAACCCTAACCGGTTTCCAGGGTTCGAATCCCTGTCCCACCGCCACAAGCATCTGTCCTAGTGATGGATGTTTTTTGTAAGGTTCATTTACAACCAAGGAGGTGCGACATGCTCTTTCCCAATCCTGACATGCTTCTCTACATCGCAATAGCTGACGCTTATGCAATTGCTGTGGAATTTATCAACGAAAAAGACAGCGCAAAACTTTTGGAGGAATGTTTGAAGTTCCGTTTGTATTTACAGCATCCAAAATACAAACAGCCTTATGGAAGTTACACTGATGATACGGAAATGTCTGTTGGTTGTGCGCGGGTTTTGCTAACGCATGACTATCCGTTTACCCCAATTCAGTTTGCCAATGCCTGGGTGCAAGAATTTGCCTATGGTCGGCGTCGCAAGGGTTACTCCCCCGGCTTCCAAGCGTTTTTGGAATCGTTTGATTTTGGATCGGAATTCCTTCGTCGTATCAATGACCAATCTGACAAAAATGGAGCAGCCATGCGAGCTGTTCCGATTGGAATTCTGCCAAACATAAGTCAAGTGATCGCCACAGCAGACTTGCAGGCCAAAATCACTCACAACACCGACGCCGGCCGATTTGCAGCAATCGCCGTGGCAGTCATGAGTCACTTTGCGCTCTACGAAAATCGTCCGCTGTCACAAGTTCGCGAGTATTGCTTAGAACATATCGGTAATTTTGTCGGAGATCTCTCGCGAGTCTGGCTCAAAAAACGCTGGACAGGCATGAGGGTCAAAGAGTACCCTCACGAACCCCTATCCATCAGCACATTGCAAGCCGTAATGACCCTCATTACCGAATGCAACAGCCTCATGGAAATAATGATCACCTGTCTCAACTGGGGCGGTGACACAGATTCGGTGGCTGCCATTGCCTGGGGAATCGCCTCCACTCGCATGCAATCAGAAAAACTTCCTCCATTTATGACAGACGGTCTAGAACAAGGGAAACTAAACACAGGCAAAGTACGTCTCCACCAACTCGGCAAACACCTCATGAAAAAGTATTCGTAACATTGTACCCATCTCCTCTCCCCCAAGAATCACTTGGGGGTTTTTATTTGTTATAGAAAGTCTCATTTTTTCCTAAATCACACTGGTTTTTCAAAAAACGTGCTAGACTGCAGAGGATATCTTAATACCTCCCCTTTTTCCGATAATATGCGAAAATATACCATTATTGCAGTACTTCCTGTTTTGTTCTTGTTTGGAGCTGGGTGTGCATCTAAAACACCAACGCCAGAGCCGTCTGTAGAAGCAAACCTGCTAAATGAACAACCTGTACCGGAGACACAGCGACAAGTGGGTACGGAAAACGTTGTTTCTAAAGTGGATGCATCGAATATAGGAACAGAGCTTTATCGAGGAACTTGGTTCGATATTGAATATCCAGAGACTTTTACGGCCTCACCTACAAGCCCTTCTACCAACACAAGTCGTGGACCACTCGTTCAAACAGACGAAGCTACTTTTACCTCTCCCAATGGAGATGTTGAATTTTTTGTCTACTCTCCAGCATGGACAGGAGATCCAAAAGATTACCTAAATATAGCGCCGACAGAAGAATTAGTAAGTGAAAAAACAGAAACAAGACTCGCCAAAGATTATCCAGATCAATATGGCGACAAAGTCATTCGCTGGGTAACAATAAAAGCCAAAAACGGTAGCTACTATCGATCGTATCTTTCAATCAAAGAACAAGAAAACACAGAAAGCAAACTCCACCACGTTTTCGGCATAACATACAAAGACCAAACAGCCTACAAAAACAACAAAACCGCCTACGAAGCCTTTAAAAATTCACTGGCACAATACGCAGATTAGTTTTTATTGGTTGTTTTTTGGTAAACTGGCATGTATATGATGAATCAGAATATTCCAGAAAAATATACGGAAGAGAGGCCTTGGGGGCAGTTTGAGCAGTTTTGTAAAAATGAGCCGGTGACCGTTAAGATAATTACAGTTGAACCTAATAAAAAGTTGAGTTTGCAGTATCATCATTTTCGAGATGAATTTTGGCGAGTTGTGGGTGGTAGTGGAAAAGTTGTGGTTGGAGAGGAGACTTTTGTTACGGCAGTTGGAGATGAATGGATTATTCCAAAAGAAACCAAACACCGACTAATGACCGAAAATGATAGTTTGATTGTTTTGGAGGTTTCTTACGGTCAGTTTGATGAAGACGATATTGTGCGTTTAGAAGATGAATATAATCGTATTACCCACGAGAACTAAAAAGAGCTGGACTGACAGGCGTAAACTGCAAAATTCTATGAAAAAATTCATTCCGGGGCCACTTCCAGAAAACGCTCGTAATTTAATGAGAAGGGTTGGTTACGGCGAACATGTTGGCCACGAGCAACAATTGAGCTACGTAAAACGCTTATCCAACATGACCTACCCTCGATGGCATGCTTATGTAGAAGATCGAAATGACGGCATGCAAATCAATCTTCACCTAGACCAAAAACAAGCCAGCTACGCCTCCGGCCCAGCCCACGGCGGCGAATACGAAGGCCCACTTGTCGAACGCGAAATGACCAGAATCATGGACAGCGTTGCCAGAACGAAAAACACTCCCCCACCTACTACAACAAAACCAGCACCCGCCAAAAAAAGAAGCTTAATCAGCAGATTACTTTGGTAAAAAAGAAAACCACCCAAGTTTTGGGTGGTTTTGCGTCTGAGTTATAGACACAAGGAGAGAGAAAAATCTTGCATTATTTGCCAAAAATTCCAGAAAAACATTGTGAGTTTCCAAGAAAAAAGGCCAAATGCACGATTCAGGGTCAGACCCCTGTTACAGACCAGGCTTACCCAACAAGTCGGGCAATCCATACGTTCGCTGGGAACAATTTCGCAAGTAGTCGAGACACCCGCGAATTTCACCCCGCAGACGCTGAGTGCCTTCGCAGAAGCGTTGCCAGACAGGGTTTGCGGTGATTTGCACCCGATCTTCGAGCTTGTGTTTGTTGAGCTCGATTGAGAGTGCAATGAACGACCGTGGCAAGTGATACCAGTCGGTCACGAGGTGGAGACGCCCGAGTGTTGGAAAGCGAGAAACAATCACGTGGACGGCACCGAAGGCGTCACCACGAGTGTTTTGCCTTGAGTCGAAGTGAGCATAAACCTCCTCGACTCCGCAACCGATTGCGTAATCGTAGAAAATCGTAACTCCCTCCCCCAAACATCCGTCACCACAAATGATCAGCGGGCAGTTGTGCTTTTTGGCGATTTTGATAGCCTTGTCAATTCGTCCCCACTCACGAACCCCGCCGTAGTGTGGTCCGTAGAAAACGACAACTGCTCGCTTGTGGTTTGATTCTTCTTCACTACCCAACACAAATGAATCGTTCTGAGTCTCCATTGTTTGCCCCTCCTTAGGCGGGCAACGTTCTCCAAAGCGCATCGAAAATTAAGGTTTGCGTGGTGGCAATTCCTGCGTCTTCGATAATCACCCCAAAGAGACGTTTGTGCTGATCGAGGGAAACGTGCGCCGTTTTACCCCCGTATATGAACATGTAGGTCGGTGACGTCGACTGATTTAAGAATCGACGTTCATCGAGTCCATGTGTTCGACCGCCTTCGCCGAGAGCGATTGCTTTAACCTTGATTCGCTTTTTGATGCGTGCCCGATTGAATGCGGGCCACGCAGCATGCACCAGGTCACGAACAGCGGCCGAAGAATAAACTCGATATTGACGGGGGCGAGAGGACTCAGTTGTGCTGAGCACATCTTCCAACAAAACTCGAATCCCCGCTTCCCCCTCGTAGTAACGTACCGTTGGCCTGTATTGACTGGCACCTCGCATTCCCTCGAACAAAGGAATGGTTTGCAACAATTCCTCACGAGCTTCTGCAAGAGACACTTCTCGACGAGTCGCCAAACCTCGTAAACACACAGGCTCTTCTGCCGAAAAGTATCGATGTGTCTTGGCGTCAACATAACTAACAGCACCGAGAGACATAAGACGCTTGATAATATCGTAAGTGGTTCCCCGACTAAGTTTTGCCTCCTCCGCAATTCTCCTAAGTGGAGCACTTCCCAAAGACAAAAGGGTTGAATAAACATTCATGTCCATTTCCTTAAGTCCCAAAACCTCAAGCGTCTTCAAAGAAAGTTTAGGCTGTTTTTTCATATCAACAAAATAAATCCGTCCAAAATTGTGGATAACTACAAAGTAGCCCATTTCTAGGCTACTTTGCAACTACATCTTTTTTCTGGATTATGCCGTCAGTTTTAGTTTAAACCAACTAACATCACACCTCTTTTGATTATAAAATTTCCACCACTCTTTAGGTCATGACCGGAATCTGTATAAACATGAGTATTTCCAAATCATGTATTATATCAATTAACTAACGGTCGTCTTTTGTAATTCATTGGATGTTCATACCGTTCAATTAAACAAAAGGTTTGTATAGGATAATAAGTCTATTCTTCTGCTTCTGCTTTTTCTCCATCCCATATACGGATGGTATTGTCATAACTTCCGGAAACAATCCGTCCGTCGGGTAGGACTTGGAGGGTGGAGACAGTACTTCCAACATCTATTTGATCGACCTTCTTGTAATTACGCTTCAATTCTATATGGGTCATTTCATTGCGATCATAGCGTCGAAACTGTTCTTTGGTGAGAGATTCTTGGGATTCTTTTATTCTTTGTTCCTTGGTTTCAAGAATTTAACGCAACGAGTTCATTAAATTTTTCATCTGGCTTGTAAAAGTCGAGAGCTGCTCTTGGGCGATCATTGAGTTGTCTCTGTACTCGCTTAATCTCTCTTGTAGAGA
>Ga0100379_10001964_pt1 | contig 20123 bp, 19 predicted proteins | sample CryGeymeta201503_FD_80418 | JGI IMG/M metagenome (GOLD analysis project Ga0100379, IMG submission 80418) | Groundwater microbial communities from Crystal Geyser aquifers in Utah, USA - Crystal Geyser metaG 2015-03 | ecosystem: Environmental > Aquatic > Deep subsurface > Groundwater | place...
TAGGGTCGTCCGAGACTAGGACGTTGATAGGCACTAGGTGAATGCCAAGGTGTACTAATTACCCGAGCACTACGGAAACATAGAGTTGTGTTTCTATGCAATAAACTTACGATTGAAATTTTATTTTTACTTGAATGAATACGAACAGAACTTATTAAAAATAGGTATAAAGTCTGGGTGCTTTTTGAGACGAGGGTCCGCCCGATCCCATCCCGAACTCGGAAGCTAAGCTCGTTATCGCCGATGGTACTCGTAAGGGGAGAGTAGGCCAGCGCTCAGACTTTGTACCTATTTTTTTATTGTCTTAAAAAATGGAGTGAAGAATTCTTGCCTGCTGGCAGGCAGGGAATGTGTAACAATGAAATTCGTTATATAGCGTTGTAACAAAATTCGTTCTTTCAGACTCATTTCGTCAATCCTTCTCTAAGTTAAAGTTAGAAAATCATTTACAGATAGATTAGAAATAGGTATAATACATATATCTATTTTTTAATATCCAAAGATATGGAAATAAATTTTGAACAACATACCATAGAGTTTTTTTTCAAGAAGTTTGGGGTTGCAGAACCAGAGGAAAAGGCCAAATTATTACCTTTGGTCACGGAGATTATCTATGAATATAATACTCATGTGATAAGGTTGGAGAAAGAAAAAGACGAAATTCGTAAATCAGCTATTTTGACAAACTTACAAGAGATAGAAGCAAAAATAGCTGATCTTTTAACTAATAAATCTAAATAGTTTTTTTATGGCTGTTTCCTCAAGACCAGTGGCTCTTATTGTTTTGGACGGGTTTGGTATTGCCCCAAAAAGTAATTCAAACAGTATTTCCGTTGCTAAGACACCTTTTTTTGATTCTTTACTTACTCATTATCCTGCCATGCTTCTCAATGCCTCAGGGCTTAGTGTTGGTCTGCCTCGTGGTGAAGTAGGAAATTCTGAGGTTGGACATATTACTATTGGTTCGGGTATCTTGCGTTATCAGAGTTTACCTCGTATTGATAGGTCTATTTCTACCGGACAATTTTTCAAAGATCCTGTCTTGATGGAAGCTTTTAAGCGTGCCAAAAAATCCAAAGCTAAATTGCATTTTGTTGGTTTGATTGGGAACGGTGGAGTACATGCTTCACAAGAACACCTGGAAGCCCTTCTTAGTTTTGCTAGATCTATGAAATTTAAGAAAAATGTTTTTATACATACTTTTTTAGATGGTCGTGATACAGCTAGGGATATTGGTAAGCAATTTATGGAGAAGTTGCTCAGTGTTTGTAAAAAAGAAAAAGTGGGAGAAGTAGCATCAGTTGGTGGTAGATTTTTTGGTATGGACAGAAATAATAATTGGGATAGAATTGCCAAAGCTTATTATGCTATTGTTAGGGGTGAAGCTGAATATACTTACCGTGATCCTTTGGTAGGTATCTCTGAATTTTATGAAAAAAATATTTTTGATGAAGAAATAGAACCGTTTGTGATAGTAGATAGAAAAAATCAACCAATCGGAAAAGTAGAAGATGGTGATGTAATAATATTTTTTAATTTTCGTGCTGACAGAGCTAGACAGTTGGCTCAAGCTTTTGTAGAAAAAGATTTTGACAAATTTGATGCTACCAAATTTACTAATTTGGATGTGGTTACTTTTACTGAATACAAAAAAGGTTCACCTGTCAAAGTTGTTTTTGCACCAGAGATAATTGCCAACCCAATTTCCAAGGTGGTGAGTGATTTCAATTTGAAACAGTTGCATATTGCTGAGACGGAGAAATATGCTCATGTGACTTTTTTTATGAATGGTATGACAGAGGCTCCTTTTGTAGGTGAAGACAGAATACTTATTCCTTCGCCTGATGTAATATCTTACGACCAACAACCAGAGATGTCGGCTTCGTTGGTTACTGACAATATTTTGAAATCTCTTAAGGCTAATAAACATGATTTTTATGTAGTAAATTATGCCAATTCCGACATGGTTGGGCACACAGGTAACCTACAAGCCTGTATTCAAGCCATAGAGGCGGTTGATAAGAATTTGGAGAAGGTAGTGACAGATATTGTCAAAAGAGGTGGAGTGGCCTTTATTATGGCTGATCATGGCAATGCTGAAGAATTGTTGAATCCTTTGACTGGTGAAATAGATAAAGAACATAACAATTATCCAGTACCATTTTTAGTGGTCGGTAATAAATTTGAGGGGCAAGTCAATCTTGATTTACAAAATATAGAATTACCATATTTGTCACCAGTTGGAATTTTGGCTGATGTGGCTCCTACTATTTTGAAAACTATGGATTTGGATATTCCAAGTGAAATGACGGGGACGAATTTGCTTTAAGGGGAATGGGGAAGAAGGAATGGGGAATGGGGAAATGATTTTTAAATGAATTGAGATCCACCCCCACCAAAGGCGGACAGGCAAGGCGGACATGTAAGGAGATAAAATAGAGATAATAGTCAAATTTTTTATTTCTATTTTATCTTCATTTGACTCTCTTTTGGAAATAAAAAGATAAAGTATTAAAATTATACAATGTAGAAAAATTTTTATGACATTGGAAACAAAAGATAACGCAAGTCGGGAGATAACAACTGGGAGTAAAGGATTTTTTGATACCAGAGAAAAATTGATGTCTTATAAAAAATGGAAAGAAATGGTAGCTTCGGAGTTTAGGCAAATTGTAGAAGCACATTTGCAAGGAAAAGATACTAAGATGAACAAATCTTATACTCCACTTGTCAGACAATTTTATGATGGTTTGTCACTTATGCTGGATGATCCTGATTTGATAGTGGATAATTTTGAAATGGATAATCGGGTAAAAAAGCAATTGGAAACTTTGCAAAAGACAAAAATAAATGAGAGTGGTGACCAAGTAAATATTTTTAAAATAATGGCAAATAAGGCTGTGGATTTTTCTGTCAGGCAGGATTACTTTTATAAAAAAATAAAAAGTAGGATTGATTGGTTGAGTAGCCAAGATAAAAAAGACCTAGAAAAATATAATGACAGTGAAGAAAATGCTGTGGTAACTGGTAGTGAAGAAGATGATGAATATGAACCACATCGCCAACCAAGTCAAGAGCGAGAGGGTGAACCGACTGAGGCTATAGCGACTGTCTATCCTTTTTTTGGTGGTTATTATAAAGATGCTGTATTTCCAAATTTTGATCCTCAAACTTTGAAATGGAGTAAAGAAACTGCTAAGTTTCAGAATTTAGTAAAACAGGAAATTTCTGAAGATAAAAAAAGAGTTTATAGGACTGTCGTCAAATCAGGTAAAAAAGAAGTGATCAAAGTGCCCTATAATTGGGGTGTTAATCAAGAAAGTGTAAAATTTTTTGGTAGTAATCCACTTGGCTATGATTTTTATCAAGATGGTAATGGTTTGAGTTATATTCAGGTCAATGGGGACAATGCCGAATATCAAGTGCAACTTGAAATTGGGCCAACTAGTAAAAAACCTAAAATAATTGAACTCCCAAAAGAAATTGAAGATGTTACAGATATTTTTTCTCCAGAACTGGAACAATTTGTCATCAGTTTGCAAACAGCCAAAATTACCAATATGCAAAAATGTCGCAAATTGGTTTCTTTTATTCGTAATCGTTTGGAGTATGATAAAGATGATGTTAGTTTAGACGTTTTGTACAAACAAGATATTTCACAGTATTTTGTCAAAATATGGGAAAATAAAAAAGCCAAATGTGATGAAGCTAACACTATGGCTGTTAGGGCATTGTTGAAGGCTGGTTTCATCGCTCGTTTTATTTCTGGACACAGTGTACAATCTAAATCAGAAAAGGGTGAAGCGCTACTTCTTGATAACAACAGGCACGCTTGGTGTGAAGTCTGGGATGAAGAAAATAATAGTTGGCTTAGATTGGATGCTACTCCTAAGGGAGATCCAAATATTGAAGAAGAGGAACAGGAACAAGATTTGGAAGGTAAGGAAGGTGATTATGGTGAAAAGGACGCAGAACTTATGACGGATGAAGATTTGGAAAAAGCTTTGGTTGATTTGCAAAAACAAGAAACAAAGAGTCTGGTCCCAGAGGAAATTTTTGCTAAGGAGGCAGGCTGTACTCCCGAGGAAGCACGAAGAGTGCTTGAAAAAATAAGTTTTTTGCGAGAAAAATATAAAAGAGAGTTGAATGAAAGTTATAATTATTGGAAAAAAGTTTTGAGGAAAAATATCAAAGAAAGTTTTGAATATAGTGGCCCTGTCCGCCAAAGTGAAGGAGACGAGCTTTTTGATCCGGTGGAAGCACGAATAGATTTGCGAGTTGGTGAAAATGACCCTAGTGGTTTTGAAAAGCAAGTTGTAGAAAAAAAAGTAGAAAAATTATTTGGTGGTTATGAAGTCTATATTATGGCGGATATGTCTGGTTCTATGGCTGAATATTTGGGAGGTGTCCAAAAAGCTGAGATGCAAAGAGATATGGTTTTTTTGCTCATAGACAGTATTATGAGAAGTGCTACCATGTCTAGAAAAGCTGAAACTAAACTCAAAGTACCAATGCCTAACAAGGTTTGTCTGACCGTCTTTGGAGCTACGACTGAAATTGTTTTACCTACTACGGACAAATGGGGACCAGTTGAACAAATAAGGGTCTATAGAGCTTTGGATGAAGGTGCTGACGGCTCTACTCCAGACAGTGTAGCTCTTGCTATGATAAAAAAGCAAATAGAAAATTCTAGAGAAGAAGAAAATAAAAAAACACCAAAGAAAAAATCTAAAACAACCAAAATGCACCGTTTTGTCATAGCAACAGCTGATGGTGGTTCTGATAATTATGCTCAAGTTAAGCAAGTTAATGATGAATTACAGCAAATGGGAATTCCAGTTGATCTTTTTTTGCTTGGGCTTAGAGAAGATGAGAGACTTTTATCTCTAGCCCGTCAGACTTATCAGAGTGTTACTGGAATAACAGATGTAAGAGAATTAGCGGGTAAGTGTCTTGACACTTTGACCACAAGAATAAAAGAAATTTATGGAAAATAACTAAGTAAATTTAAAAAATTAACAAAAAAATATGTCGGAAAAAAACTATGGGGCGAGGGTAGAAGGCTTGAGCTCGCAAAACGAACAAGGAGAAAAATATTTGGATATAGGTCAATTTTTGAATGGCTTAGATTTGGATTCCTTGGATTTGCTACCTGCTTTGGACATAAATAAATATGAACCAACCTTTCGTGCCGAAGTTTTGTGGTCTCTTTATAGGGAAATAAATACAAGTCTTGGTCTCAAAACCAAAGAGCAAAAAATAGAAATGATAAAGAATGATAGAAAATTGCAAATGAAGTTGTCAACTTTGCAAAAGCTTTGGGCTGATGATGAAACAAAAAAACTTTTTCAAAAAGAATACAATAGACATCTGAAAGAAGAAAAAACTGTCAATGGTGAGTATGAAGAGTATCAAAATCTAACCAAAGATATGGCTGGTTTGCAACAACAAATAGACGATTTGTTGGTTACCATGTTTGCTAGTAGAGGTCGGGAGATTAGTGAAATGGACAGTCTTTTGTATGATTCTTATCTCAATTCTTATGAACAGAAAAAACAAGATTTAGATACACTTTTGTCAGACAATCCGGAGCTGGCAGCTAGAGCGGCTTATAATAAGTTACTTGAGTATCAAAGACAACTCCAAAAAGAACATTTTATCTGGACAAATTCACGTCTGGCTATCTATAGAGAATTAAGTCAAAAAATGCTTTCCGGCCGGCCGGTAATGATTTTGTCTGAAAGTGGTGCTGGTAAGACATCCCTCGTCAGTGCCTTGGCTAAACATTTGACAGGGCAGAGAGTGTCTCGTGTGGTGGGTGGCAAAAATACTAGAGCTGAAAAATTGTTTGCTACGCATGATTTGAGTGGAGATACTAGTTATTACCGTTATCAACCTATTGTGGAGGCTCTATCAGGTAAAGCATCTTCATTGGATAGTAAGCCAAAACATAAAGGTCGTGTTTGTCTGGATGATGAATTCAATCAACGTCCTGCAGATACTCAAATGGAAATAATAAAAAACTTGAGCGGTAATGTCATCCCAGGAGAAGAATTTCAAGTACCTAATACTACTTTGACAGAAAAAGTTCAGTCAAATTTTGCTTTTGTGGCTTGTGGCAATCCGGCTAGTGATAGATATGAGAGAAATGATACTGACGTGGCAGTACTACGTGAATTTGCCGGTAATATTATAGAAATGGATTACTTGGAACAAACTAAAAATAATCCGGAATTGTATCAAGTAATGCTCGCCTCACTCTTGGACAAAAATCATAGAATAAGAGTAGCCGAAGATGAAGTATCGCCACAATTTATTTGGCAAGATGAGAACCAGATTTTGGACGAAAATCCTCAGGCAGGTGGTTTTCTCTGGCGTTTTGCCAATGCTTGGCGGACGATGTACGACAGTTTTAAGCACGAGGACAATGCTTTGTCACGAGCTAATCCTGGTCAACCTAAGGAAGAGTTTTTTCTTGATAAAGTTTTGCTGGATGTGGGTGTAGTTACCAGCTGGCTTGAGAAATACAAAAAAATCAAAGTTGATTCATCGTTAGAAAATTTTCTAAGACAAGAATTACAAGCTTTTTTGGCACAACCAACTTTTTCGCAGGAAGATAGAGATTTGGTAAACAAAATATTACAACATTTTGCCATTGACTTAGATAAACAGGAAACAAAAGTCATGAATAGTAAAGTTTTGACGCCACAAGATATTGGTTGGCTTTTGCCCAATGTAGCTAGACCAAGGAAAGAAAAAATAGGAGAAGCGGAGACACATACTATTTTGTCAGATGAGGGTGAAGAGATTGAATATACCTTAGTAAAAGTCTTTGATTATCAGCCTGGGACTAAATTTCAGAGTAAACATGGCAAAAAACAAAAATTTACTTTAGTTGGTAAGTCTAAAGAAGGAAATGCTGTTTTGAAAGACGAGTCTGATCAGACGGCTGTGGTAATTGGAGTAAAGGAAGAATTGTTAGAAGATTATGAAGAATATACACCACCACAACCAGAAGGCTTATCTCTAGAAACCGCCGAACAAATCCTAACTAAAGAAAAAGTATTTGGTCCAGATGATGTAAGACAAGTCTGGGGCGTGGAGTTGGACAAAGTCCCACCCATACCATATTCCCAAGCAGACTTAGAAAAAGCCAAAAAGATGGGAATGTATCTCATCTTGCGCCTAGATAAAGACGGTCAAGGAAATCCACTGACCGCCAAAAGAATGAATGACCTAAAACAAGCTGAATTTACGAGAAATAATAGAGGAAAAATTTTGTATAATGCCGAAGATTGGTACAAAAATGAAGAGTTTTTCATAGGAGAAACACCAAAATTGTCTTGGACTCTGACTTCAGGTGATATTTTGCCTGGTTCTACCAATAATAATTATGTCCATCAGACTAGAATCTTGCGTGATCACCTTAAGTCACAAGGTTGGTTGTCACAAAAAGAAGAGAGAGATTGTTCTGATGAAGTTTTGAGAAGACTTTCTAACGAAATGGGTGTGGACTTTGATACTCAAAGAATAATAGATGAAAGTAAATATAATGCCAACTGGCGAAAAGTAACTGAAGATTTGATTAAATTATCTATCAACCAAAAGTACCGTCCAAGTTTCGCTGAAGTCTTATATGATTTTATTTCTATTTTGGAAAGTAAAAATAAGAGAATTTTAGAGAGTATATATACTTGGACAAAAAGTCGTTCCTCGTCTGGTTATCTAGTGAGGTTTGGTAGCTGTGGTGGGGGTGGCGCGATTGTGGGTGGGTGGGGACCTGGCCTTCAGGTTGGCTTTTTGGGTGCGTCTTTTTCCCGTTAGTGCGGACACTTGGCACTTGGGCCTTAGGTCACTTGGAAATTGCGAAAGGAAAATTTGAAAAAAGAGATAAATTGGCTAGAGCAATTGTCTAGAAAATTATCAAAAATAAATATAGGTCCACCCCACCTTTCGCGAAAGGTGGAACAAAAAAATAAAAAAGTAGGTCTATGAGAAAAAGTTTTTCGTATTTTTTGATAGACTAATTTATAAATATAGGTTCATACAATCGGTTTGTCTTGGTAAAATGAGATAAATAACGGTTTACCTATAACACAAACATTGTCTGCACTGCTTCTTATTATTATTTTTTGAAAAGTGCTAGAGTCTTAAATCTAGACTAAAGTACTTTGTGCCTGAATGATGTGTAATAAGAAAAAACGTTCCTCGTCTGGTAATCTAGTGAATATTGGTAACTGTGATGAGAATGGCGCGAATGTGAATAGGTGGAAACCTGACAATCAGAATGACAATTTGGGTGCGTCTTTTTCCCGAAGTGCATACTTTTTCAAGGGCGATTCTGTAGAGGAGTCGCCTTTGTTTGCGGATTTTTGAGATATTTTAGCCAGCCACCAAGCATCTTACCTATATTTTGTAAATCATTTTCCAATTCTATGTAAGTTTTTTGCTCTATGATTTCTAGAGTGTAAGTCATTCTTATTAGAATTTTGACAGAATCAAACATTTGGCTGGTTTTATCAAGTGTTTTTATCTTTTGATAATTTTGTTCAAATCTGGCTTGGTGAATTAGCATCAAAATGTCCAGAAGCTCTAAAAATATTTTTTGACCCAGAGTATATTTGTCTGATTTCGGGAATTTTTTAGTTTTTTGATGCCAAAGACAGCAAAAGTCATACAGTTGGTTGAAGATTATTATATCTTGTTTATTATATTCGTTATGCATAATTTGTTTGATAAAATTATTTCTTTAGAAAATTTATTTTTGGCTTGGGATGCTTTTTATAAAGGTAAAAAAGGTAAAGAGGACGTAGAATTATTTAGGATGCACTTAGAGGATAATATTTTTTCTTTGCATAGTCAATTGCTCTCTGGTACTTGGCGACATGGTGGTTATGAAAATTTTTTGATATCTGATCCAAAAACAAGGCAGATAAGCAAAGCGAGCGTGGGTGATAGAGTTGCTCAGCACGCTGTCTTTAGAATTTTAGAACCAGTGTTTGATAAGACTTTTATTTTTGACTCTTGGTCATGTAGAGTCGGAAAAGGTACACACAAATCTGTCCTGCGTTTACATCAAAAGTTGGAACAATTGAGTAAGACAAATCTTGATGTCTGGATTTTGAAATGTGATATTAGAAAATTTTTTGAAAACGTCAACCAAAACATTTTGTTTGAGCAAATACAAAGAAAAATAAAGGATGAAAAAACTCTGTGTTTGCTTCGTTCTATCATTTTTAGTGTTCCTTCTGGTTTGCCTTTGGGTAATTTGACATCACAACTTTTTGCCAATATTTATTTCAACTGTTTTGATCATTTCGTAAAAGAAAGATTGAAAGCAGATATCTATTTGCGTTATTCTGATGATTTTGTTTTGGTTTCTACTTCAAAACAGGAATTGGAGAATAGCCTATTATTGATTAGAAATTTTTTGAACAAAAAATTAAACCTGGCTTTGCACCCAGATAAAATTTCTTTTAGAAAATATCATTGGGGAATAGATTGGCTTGGGTTTGTTTTGTATCCAAATTACAGAGTTATGAGAAGAAAAACTTATTCAAGGATGCAAAATAAAATCAAGTCTAGGGTGAATGACTTTTTGGGAAATAAAATAGATTATAGTGAGTTGAGATCAACTTTGGCTTCTTATGATGGAATTTTGCAACATTGTAGTCACAGTGAGACTAGGAAACATTTGTTTTGTTTGAGTAAGTGTTTGTGACTATGAGCATTTTTATCCACTTTTCGTCGTTTGACGGCCATTTCTATATAATGTACAATGGAAAGGTGAAAATACCGCCTTTCCATTGGACAAAATAATATATGGCCACTGATAATCTCATAGCAAAATTGTATGCTTCTCCCAAGACTATCCTTACTACCAAGGATATTGCTTTGATATGGGGAGAAACCAATAAAACCAATTTGTTTACCAAAATAAAGTATTACGCTAACCAAGGATCGTTAATTCGCCTCTCTCGGGGCATCTTTGCCAAAGATAGTGATTATGATGTGAAGGAATTGGCTACCAGTATCTACACCCCATCTTATATAAGCTTCGAGACCGTACTGCGCGAGGCTGGCATTATTTTTCAGCATCAAAGCGCGACCTTCGTGGCAGGTTCTTATTCTGCTACCAAGAAAATCGGTGAGCACACCGTTGTCTTCCGCAAACTCAAGGAAAGCATTTTGTACAATAGTCAGGGCATAAAGCATGAAAAAAAATATAGCATTGCCTCGCCTGAGCGAGCGGTGCTAGACACTCTGTACCTCGCCCCAAAGTTTTACTTTGATAATCTTCATGGTATAAATTGGGACGTGTGTTTCGAACTTTCCAAGATTTATGATAATAAACAGCTAGTCAAGCGACTGGCTACTTACCAAAAATATGCTCAATAAAGAAAAACATCAGCTGGTTATGGGACAGATTTTGCGAGATATTTATTCTGACACCTCCATATCGTCTCTCTTGGGGTTTAAGGGTGGCACTTGCGCTTATTTTTTTTACAATTTGCCCCGTTTTTCTGTTGATCTTGATTTTGACCTCTTTCAAAACGACGAGGACACTCAAAATATTATCTACGAAAAGATAGACAATTTACTTGGCGCTTATGGAGAGATCAAAGATAGTTATATAAAACGCAATACCATCTTTTTTCTTCTTTCTTATGGCGACACTGACCACAACGTCAAAATTGAAGTCAACGTGAGAGTTTTTATGCCGGAAATCAAAGATCACTATGAGATCAAGGAGTACTTGGGTATTTCTATGTTTGTTGGCAAGAAGGATTATCTTTTCGCAAGCAAGTTGGCGGCGCTCATTGACCGCAAGATGCTTGCTATGCGTGACGTTTATGACATTTGGTTCTTCGCCAAAAACAATTGGGATATCAATGTGGAAGTGTTAAAAATTAGGACGGGAAAATCTGTGAGAGAGTACTTAGTTGATTGTGTCAAGGTCATTGAGTCTATCAAAGACAACGAAATCCTTCGTGGTTTGGCAGAACTTCTGCCGGATGAAAAAACCAAAACCTGGGTCAAGACGAGCTTACGTAAAGAAACAGTGTTTTTGCTCAAAAATTATCAATCTATTTTGAAATAGTGGTATTTTTTACTGATTGACAAAATATGTCACTAAAATTTTTTTGTTGCCTTCTGTCTTGAACTGATGGTGACCTCCCAAGGAAAGAGTTTGGAAGTGGCCAAAAAAAATTTGAAACAAGCCATAGAACTGTATCTGGAAGATGCTTCCCAAAAAGAATTAAGGAGATTAAAATTAAATTTTTTCACAAAAAAAACGGCTTTGCAATTGAAACCGTTTTTTTTAATTAAAATTTATTTGTTATATGATATGTGTCTCGTGCCTCGTGAAAACACAAACCAATAAACAGCCCAAAGTATAAAAGGAATACTTAATAGTTGTCCTGTACTAAGTGGGAAGTCAAACAAATTAAATTTTTCTTTGAAAAATTCTAAGATAAATCTGGTAGAAAAATAAAGAAGTAAAAATAAATTAGTGATAAAATATTGTGGAAGATTTTTGTATTTTTTGTAAACAAAATAAATTATTCCAAAAATGACCAAAGCAGTGAGAGATTCATAAAGTTGACTGGCATGTCTTAAGACCATCTGTCCATTATCATTTTTTGGGAAATAAACTCCCCAAGGAACTGTAGTCACTTTTCCCACAATTTCGGAATTAAAAAAATTTCCAATGCGGATGAAAGTGGCGAGAAGAGGAATAGGAATGATGAGCAAATCAAAATATTTTCTAATATCAATTTTCTTTATTTTTTGATATAAGACAAGCGTCAGAATAATTCCAATAGTCATGCCGTGACTAGCTAGTCCACCATGATTTATCATGATTATTTCCAGTGGATTTTTCAAAAAATAATCTAGATTATAAAAAATAATATGACCGAGTCTCGCACCAATGAGACCACCAATTACTAACCAGATACTTAGATCATAGACTAAATCAATAGAATAATTTTTGGCTTTGAATAATTTTTGGTAAATAATTACTGCCAAAATAATGCCGATAGTCAAAAATAGACCATACCAGCGCACTGTAATAAATCCGGCGTGAAAAATGATAGGGTTGAGAGTGTTTGTCAACATAAAAATTATTAATTAGTAATCTTTTTTTAGAGATTTTGTAAGCTGATTATAGAAAATAAACAGTTAAGTGTCAAACGTAAATATCTATCCACATACAAAACTTGTAAATATTTTCAAATATTGTTATAGTCTTTCTTGATTTTAACTATAATTATAAAACTATGTCATCAGATGAAAACTATTTATTAGTCAAAGCTGCACTACTAGGTCACGTGCGCGAACTTTTTGAAGAAATAGAATCTGAGCTAGCTCGTTTTCACGAAGAAAAATTTGCAATGCTTGAGGATGCACTAGAAGGTGCATCTGATACGGAAGAATTACAAGTCGCTTTTACCCAATGGTTCAATGATCAAGGTGAAGAACTTGACCTTGGTTATGAGTTGGAAGAAATTTGGAATAATGCTTTGGATGATTTGGATACAGAGGTCTAATCCTTGAAAGAAACATTTGAAAGTGATACTATTTAGTTAGTATCACTTTTTTTATTTTATCTTTCTATAAAATTATATATTTTGATTGGATTGACGAAATGAGCTAAAGCGAATTTCGTTAGTGTATTTTGAATTTTGTCTTACAAATACGTTGACAAATTTCGTTTCTCTCAATTTGTCACTCCTTTTTTCACTCCTTGTGTTTAAAAATTAAAAAAACATTATGCTCAATTATAAAAAATTAGGTTTTGAAAATACTAAAAAAATGTATCAAGAAGCGCTCAAAAAAAATTATGCTTTACCAGGATACAACGTCAGTAATATGGAGCAAATTCAGGCCGTACTTTCTGCTTGTTTGCATACGCAAAATTCAGTAGTAATGCAAATTTCCAAAAAAGCTTATGAATATATTGGTGAAAAACTTATTGCTCCTATGATTGCTGGTGCGATTTTGCAGATGAAAGAAGACGCCAAAAAAATGAAATTGAAACCAATCACAGTAGCACTTCATCTGGATCATGGTGATAGTTTTGAGCTTTGTGTGTCGGCTATCAAAAATGGTTTTTCTTCGGTGATGATTGATGGCTCGCATTTGGATTATAAAGAAAATGTAAAGCTTACCAAAAAAGTGGTAAATTTTGCACACAAATATAGTGTAACTGTGGAAGGTGAGTTGGGAGTTTTGGCTGGAGTAGAGGATGATGTTTCAGCTGACGAAAATGTTTATACTAGACCAGAGGATGTGGAAGATTTTGTAAATAAAACTGGTGTAGATTCTCTAGCTATTGCGGTTGGCACTTCTCACGGGGCTTACAAATTCAAACCAGGACAACAACCAAAAATACGTCTTGATATTTTGCGTGCCGTTGAAAAGAGACTTAAGAATTTCCCCATAGTTTTGCACGGTTCATCATCTATCCCTCAAGATGCTATCAAAAAAATAAATCAATATGGGGGTAAAATGCCAGATGCGATTGGTATTGACGCCAAACAAGTCCGTGAAGCCTCCAAAACGCCAGTTTGCAAGGTTAATATTGATTCTGACAGTAGAGTAACCATGTCAGCTTCTATTCGTGAATCTTTTGTTAAAAGTCCAGAAGTATTTGATCCTCGTGCTTATCTAGGAATTGCTAGAGAAGATTTGCTGAAGATGTATATGAAGAAGAATATTGAGGTTTTGGGGTGTGGAAGAAAAACTGCTAAGTAAGTTTTTTAGATTTTTTGGATAATTTTATTAAGTAACAGTTACTGTTTAGTGACTGTTTTTTAATTTAGGAATTTGTGAATAAATACCAGATAGTTGTTGGTATTGTATTCCCTCTCCTGGTAGGAGAGGGTCAGGGAGAGGTCTCAACCTATAAAATTTATGAATTGTCTTAAAATTTCTAACGTGTTTGTATTGACAATTATTCTCAATAAAATGGTCTTATCTTAGCCAAAAATACCATTTATCCACAAAACTGTACACAAAAAAGTTGACAGTTTTTTTATTATAAATTATACTAAATAAAGCAAAAATATGGATATTAATCTTTTCAAGAAAATAGGATTTTCTGACAAATCAGCCAAAGTTTACTTGGTTTTACTTGGTTTGGGACCAAGTTCGGTACGTACTTTGTCAGACAGTCTGGATATGAATCGTGGTCAAGTCTATGAGGTTCTCAAAGAATTGCAAGAAAAAGAAGTTGTCAGATTCTTCAAAGAGGATACCAAACAACTTTTTGTAGCTGATGATCCTGAGAGTTTGCGTAAATTAGTAGATAGAAAAGAACAAGAATTAAAAATTATCAATAAAAGTGTTGATATGGTTATCCCAGAGTTGCAGGCTCTTTATAATTCTGGAGGAAATAGGCCTGTGGCTAAGTATTTCAAAGATGAAAATATAAAAACCATTTTGGAAGATGTCTTGGAAGTTTGTGAGCTGTCAGAAGAAAAGATGTATCGTGTTTATTCGGCCGAAGGTGTGCGTGAACATTTGTACGAAGATTTTCCATCTTTCAGTGATGCTCGTATCGCCAAAAATATTGTAGTAAAAGTGATTGCCACAGGTACAGGTGGAGAGCTTCGTGGTTTGGACGAGAGAAAATGGCTCAAACAAGATAGCAAAACGCCAACTTATATTTTTATCTATCCTGGCAAAACGGCTTATATTTCTTTTGATGCCAAGGACAATTTGGTGGGAGTGATTATTGAGAATGTTGGAATTTGTGAAACACAGAAGATGATATTTGACAAATTATGGGAGACGTTGTGATGTGGAATGGGGAACCCTCCCAGACGGCGGGCAAGTGTGGAAGGTGGAATGAAATTATTATTTTGTTATGAAAAAATAAATAGAGATCCACCTCCACCAAAGGCGGACAGGCAAGGCGGACATGTAAGGAGATAAAATAGAGATAATAAAAAAATTCTTATCTCTATCTTATCTCCATTTATCTTTTATTTAGAAATAAATAATAATGTTTTCAAAATAATTATTGGTAAAAAATTTTATGATAATCATAGACTTTGACGACACACTCTTTGACACTCAAAAATTTAAACAAGAATTGGCTAGTAGTTTGGTGAGTTTGGGAATTGGTAAAGAGTTGTTTTGGCAGACTTACGCTGAAGCAAGAATTATGTCAGATGGAAACTTTTCCTATTCTTTTGAGAGGCATGCAAATATTTTGGAGAAAGAAGGATTTGATTGTGAACAAGTTTTGAATAATTTAAATAAAGTTATAGAAAAGATAAAGAATTTTTTATTTGATGATACTATTGATTTTTTGGAAAGTTTAAAAAAGAGTGAACAAGATTTGTATTTACTTAGTTTAGGTGATGAAAGTTTTCAGAAATTAAAAGTTGGAGAGTGTGATATTGCTAAATATTTTAAAAAAGTTTTTTTTCGTGGTAAAGATAAAGAGTTGGTAGTAGAAGAAATTTTGGCTGAAAACAAAGATAGTAATATCTTTTTTATAAATGACAAAATTGAAGAAAGTCAAAAAATAAAAAAGGATTTTCCAAATATTGAGGTGATATTGAAACAAGCTGTTACTTTTGCAGAGGAAGAGTACAAAAATGGTGGATTAAAATATTTCAAAACTTTGGCACAAATAAACACGAATCTTAGCACTCCTGCTGGCAAGCAGGAATAATTACTAATTACGATGTATGGAAAATAATTTATTAAACAAAGTTGGGGTTGTCGTTCTGGCAGCTGGCAAAGGTACCCGTCTCAATTGTACTGACAGGCCAAAAGTCATGCTTGATTTGAATGGCAAACCAATTGTGGAATATGTTGTTGAGACTTTGCGTCAGATGGGTTTTGCAGATAAACAAATTTGTTTAGTAGTTGGTTTCAAGCATGAAATTGTGGAGAAATATTTTGGTAGTAGTGTTGTTTATGCTTTGCAAGCAGAACAACTTGGTACAGGTCATGCTGTCTTGGTGGCAGAAAAAATAATGAAAAATAAATTTGAAAATATAGTGGTGATTTATGGGGATTCACCTTTTATTAGCCAAGAAACAATTGAGTCAATTATAAAAAATAATATTGAAAACAAAAATGTAGTAACAATGACTTCTGTTGTTTCTCCAAATTATGAAGCAGAGAGTGCCAGATTTTATGATTTCGGTAGAGTTATTAGAAATGCCAATAATGCAATTATAAACATTACAGAAAAAAAAGATTGTACAGAACAACAATTGCAAATAAAAGAAGGTAATGCTGGTTATTATTGTTTTGAGGCTTCGTGGCTTTGGGAAAATTTGCAAAAAATAAAAAGTAATAATGTTCAAAATGAATATTATTTGACTGATTTAGTTGGCTTGGCTATTTCGCAAAATAACAAAGTAGAGAGTGTAGTAATACCAGCTGAAGAAACTTTTGGTATCAACACTTTGGAACAATTGGAACAGGCTAAGAGAAAGTTAAAATAACTAAACTAGTTTATTCATTAAAAAAGAACGTAGCTAAAACAAAAGTTTTCAGAGTCTACAGATCTCTCTCCGTCCTTTCGGCGGTTCGAGATAATTGAAAAATCATATGTGTGGAATAATCGGTTACATTGGAAAAAAAGAAGCTTTACCTATTTTAGTAAAAGGTTTACGACGTCTTGAATATCGTGGTTATGATAGTGCTGGAGTGGCAATTTTGGAAAAAGATGAAGACAAGACAGTTGTAAAAAGAGTTAGATCTGTTGGTAGGATAGATAATTTGGCGGAAAAAGTAAAAACTGAAAAATTTGTAGGTCATGTAGGAATCGCTCATACCCGTTGGGCTACGCATGGTGGAGTGACAGAAGAAAATGCTCACCCACATTTTGGTTGCGATGAAAAGTTGACAATAGTTCACAATGGTATTATAGAAAATTATCGCGAGATAAAAGAAATGTTAGCGAGTAAACATACTTACAAGACAGAAACAGATACAGAAATTTTGGCACACTTAATAGAAAATAATTATACTGGAGATTTGCGTTTGGCTGTGGAAAAAGCTTTGACTATGGTTCGTGGTACTTACGCGCTGGTGGCAATACACAGTGATCATCCAGACACTGTCGTGGCAGCACGTCTCGGTAGTCCGCTCGTGGTTGGTGTAAATTCTGACAATGGTAGTGACGAGTTTTTTATTGCCAGTGATGCTTCGCCAATTTTGGCTTATACCAAAAAAGTAATTTTTTTGGATGATAATGAAGTCTTGGAGATTAGTCAGGGTAAAATGCAGACCTTCAACATCAAAGATGAAATTGTCACAAAAAAAATTGAAGAAATAGAATGGGACGAAGCCGAAGCACAAAAGCAAGGCTTTCCACATTTTATGCTCAAAGAAATTTTTGATCAGCCTAGAGTTTTTGTGGATGCAATTCGTGGTCGTTTCGATTTGAAAAATGGTATTTCTTTTTTGGGAGGAATAAATATGACAGAAGAAGAAATGCATAGTGTGGACAAAATAATAATTATTGCTTGTGGTACAGCTTCTTATGCTGGTATGGCAGGTAAGTATGCTTTTGAGCGTTTAGCAGGCATTCCAACTATTGTAGAAGTTTCTAGTGAATTTCGTTATAGTGATCCAATTGTTGATGAAAAAACTTTGGTTTTTGTGCTTTCACAATCTGGCGAAACAGCAGATACTCTGGCTGCTCTGCGTGAAGCCAAACGCAAAGGCGCTTTTGTACGTGGTGTGGTCAATGTAGTTGGGTCAACCATTGCGCGAGAAACTGATGGTGGTACTTATATTCATGCTGGTCCAGAACTCGCTGTGGCTTCTACCAAAGCTTATACTAATACGGTAGCAGTATTGCTCTTGTACGCTTTGCAATTCGGACGTTTAAGAAGAACCAGTCTGGCTACGGGTGAAAGAATTCTCAAAGCGATGCTTGAAATTCCAGAAAAAATGAACAAAATTTTGGCGCAAAGTGACAAAATAAAAATGATTGCCGAAAAATACAAAGATACCAAAAACATGATGTTTATCGGGCGTGGAGTGAATTATCCTGTAGCACTAGAAGCTGCCCTCAAACTCAAAGAAATTTCTTATATTCACGCTGATGCTTTTCCTGGTGGAGAACTAAAACATGGTCACATTGCTTTGTTAAGTACGGACTTCCCAATATTTGCTATCATGACCAAAAATCAGCTTTATGATAAAATGAGAAGCAACGTCGAAGAGATAAAAGCTAGAAAAGCACCAATAATTTTGATTGCGACAGAAGGTGATGAAAATGCCAAAGAATTGTCAGCAGATATTATCTATGTACCAGAAACAATGGAATTGTTGGAACCACTTTTGAATAGTGTGGCTTTGCAATTGTTTGCTTATCATATGGCTGTGGCTTTGGGACGAGATGTAGATAGACCACGTAATTTAGCGAAGTCCGTAACTGTTGAATAGACACTGATTACACAGATTTTGAAAAGATTACACAGAAAATATTATTAAAATAAATTTTGGAGTTGTAAAAGTTATTTAAAATTATTGGATTACAATCAGTGTAATCTATTATAATCATTTTAAATCAGTGTCTATGAAAAACGTTGTCACAATTGGGGGAGGGAATGGAAGTAGTGTCAGTCTTGTTGCCCTAAAAAGATTTGTAGCAAAAATAAACCTTTCTGCAATAGTTTCTGTAAGTGATTCTGGTGGATCTAGCGGAAGACTTAGACAAGAATTTGGGGTTTTGCCACCTGGTGATATGTTGCGTTGTATTTTGGCTTTGTCAAAATATGATTTTCCTGTTTTGAAACAAATTTTTTATAAAAATAGATTTAGTGTTGGTGAGAAATTGTCAGGACATAATTTGGGTAATTTACTTTTGACATTTTTGCAAAATTACGAAGGAGATTTGATGAAAACTATTCGTGCTTTTGAAGAAGTATTAGAAAGTAGAGGAAAAACTTTCCCAATTACATTGGAAAGAAATGATCTAGTGGCTGAAATAGAAAATGGTGAATTAATTTTTGGTGAAACAAATATTGACCAGCCAAATTATGATAGAAATTTGAAAATAAAAAATGTTTGGTTGGAAAAAGTAGATGATAAAAAAATACCTGAAATTTTTGAAGGTAGTAAAAAGGTTCTTTTGGAGGCTGATTATGTTTTTTTTGGGCCGGGAGATCTATATACTAGTATTGTGGTCAATACTTTGGCTAGTGGTTTTGTAGAAACTCTAAAAAAATCTAAAGCAAAAATTATTTATATCTTTGGTAATGCTTATCATTTGGATGGCGAGACAGGGCCTACCAAATTTAGTGAAGCTGTTTTGATTTTGGAAAAATATCTTGGGAGAAAACTTGATTATGTAATTTATAATAATCATATTTTGAATAAAGAAGAAAAAGAAAACTACAAAGAACGTGGTTGGGAACTAATAGAATATGATAAAGAAAATTTAGTTCATCACAATATTTTGGAATGTGATTATGAAAGAGTTGGAGGAGGACTTTGTCCTGATAAGCTTTCGGTTTCTTTGAAGGAAATTATGGATTTGTAGTTTATTTATTGTCTAAATTGTAGCTCTATTTATTAAAACATAAAAACACAAGAACATAAAAACAAACTTAGTATGGATATTATTTGCAAAGAAATAAACAATGTCAAAGCCTTGAAATATTTTATAAAAAAAGATGGTAAAGAAGTGGGTAGGGCTTATGTCTATATTATAAAAAATGATTTGCATGTTGACCCTTATGGGCTTTTGGAAGATTTATTTGTTGACGAAGAATACAGAAGTCAAGGTTTAGGAACAGAATTATTAAAAAAGGCTATCGCTGGAGCTAAAGAAGCTGGCTGTTATAAATTTGTGGCAACTAGCCGTAAATCAAGAGAAAATATACATGAGTGGTACAAAAAAAATGGTTTTGAAGATTATGGGTTGGAGTTTAGAATAACTTTTTAGGGGATACGAAATACGAAAAGTACGTAATTACGAAAATTTCGTAGTTCGTATTTTCGTAAAATTTCGTATTTCGTATCCATTGGCTATTTAACTACTTAATAAATTAACCTATCTATGAATCTATATGAATTTGAAGGTCGAGAGCTACTCGAAAAATATGGCATTATAATTCCCGTGGGTGAAGTCGTCA
>Ga0100379_10001986_pt1 | contig 19993 bp, 20 predicted proteins | sample CryGeymeta201503_FD_80418 | JGI IMG/M metagenome (GOLD analysis project Ga0100379, IMG submission 80418) | Groundwater microbial communities from Crystal Geyser aquifers in Utah, USA - Crystal Geyser metaG 2015-03 | ecosystem: Environmental > Aquatic > Deep subsurface > Groundwater | place...
GCGTTCCTCGATTTGGCGGAGCTCCAGGATTGGCTGAAAAAAACACCGGGTGTGGCGAGCGCTCAACTCCTCTTGGTCGGAGCTCTTTCACAGGGTCTTATCTTGCTTGGTGACTCGCTCTCGCATGAAGTGCGCATGCTCGGTATGCGACCGGGAGCCGAAGAAAACCTTCATGTTCATCCGGGCCTTCCGCCAACCTATGAAGGGTTGTTGGAACAGCGCCTCGAGGCACTCTGGGAGCCAAATTCCCAAGGCAAGAAGGAGGCCACAGACGGCTTCTGGCATCTTCTAGAGATGGGTACGATGATCTTCACCGACTATCCGAAGATGGCAAAGGCAACCGATCTGAATGAACCCGAGTTTCGCGTCACCCATATCGAAAGAGTGGGGGAGCCGAAGCACTTCTGCACCACCGTCGATGGATATCATGGCTTCATGTATGACATCAATGAAGTTCAAAGAACGGCGCCTTCTGGAGCCAATTCCTACACCGTGAAGCTTGAGGAAACCGACTGGGCCAAGGGCTATCACGTTGCATCCGTTCTATTCTACAAGGCTACGGTAGACACCTCTCAGCGACTTATTCGCATGGGGGAGATCCACCAAAATTTCAAGCTCACCATGTCGATTCTCGACGACTGAGCCAACTGCCGCGTCCTACAAACTGAAACTCGCGTTCTGCGAGTCAATCAATTTGTAGGACGCGGTTTTTTTTGTATGGATGCGTTTGCGTAGAAAAAGATCGAAGGGAAAACAGGCTCTATAAAAACAAACACCCAATGTACTACAGTAAAATTTTAAGTGGTTTTCTTGGTATTTAAATTGACGTTTCTAACCACGATCTTCCGATTTGCACATTGACAAAATGATGGAATCGTGTTATATGTCTCATGTCAAAGTTTCTATGCTAAAGAATGATATTGCATCTAAAAGCATTCATGAGTTTGATACTTAATTCATTTATCCTACTACTATGGACACAGGCAAAATTTCTAGATTGACTGACAAAGGATTCGGGTTCATCACCAGAGAAGGTGAGAACAAGGACCTCTTTTTTCACTCAAATGATCTAGAAGGTGTACAGTATGACGATCTTAAAGAAGGTGAAACTGTCACGTTCGAAGTTGCTCAAGGCGACAAAGGTCCAAATGCTGTCAAAATAAGTCGAGTATAAGTAATTGTGCTCATTTCAAAAAAGAGTCCGTCACTGACGGACCTTTTTTGTTTTGTATGAAAAAGAGGGGACCGAGCTCGTAAAAGGGGATACACCCTCCGCACATTCAAAAAATCCTCGGATACAAGAACATCAACTCAAACTAAAATCTATTTGGATGCACATGAATTTAATTTTGTTAAAGCGCATCAGAAGATCATGGCTTAGAGTCCATACAATAATTAATTATTTTTACCGTTAGTGGAGAGTGGCTGTCTTAGTGATTAAAAATTAATTTCCGGTAGAGCAGAGGACTTCATCGTCAAATCAAGCCCGGTTTAATCAAACTATACATGCGTCGCACAAATCAACTTACGTGACGCATTCCACGGCTAATTCTAGCGAATTATGAGCCGCCTACCTTCAATGGTGGGCGGTTTTCTTTATCCCTAGGATATCAGGAAAACCGCCCACCGCTAAGCCGCTGTCAATCAGCGGCTTTTCGTTTAGGCGCGGTGTCCGGTAGGGCTTGGGCGGGTTCATTGAAACCGCTCCTGCCAAGCATGGACCGGGCACCACGCGGGATCGCAAGGCCCCGATCAAGGTCGAGCCGCGCCGGCGGTCAATCCGGCAATTAGAGGACTTATTCAATTCATTCTTAGAGGACAAACATCTATGCTCAAAATCACCAACACCGGCGATCCGTCGGTTAAACCGCCCCTCGTCATGCTCGTGTATGGGGAAGGCGGAGTCGGTAAGTCGACGTTCGCCGCCACGGCCCCCAAGCCGCTCATGGCGGACTGCGAGAAAGGTTCGAAGTATTTCGGTTTGCGAGGAATCAAGCTCGACGTGGCTCACATCGAAAAGTGGCCAGACATGCGGGAGTACACCGAGGCTCTCAAAAAGAGCGGGTATGAAACCGCCGTCATCGACCCCATCGGCGAACTCATGGAAAAGCTCATGCGTCACATGGTGGCGCTCGGCGACTCCAAACTCGTACAGAAGGATGGCTCGCCCAGCCAAGCCGGTTGGGGATGGCTCAGAAAAACCATGCGCGATTACGTGAATGTGCTCCGGGATTCCGGTATGCACGTTCTGCTCGTCGCTCACGTGGACGACAAACCCGATGAAGATCGGGTGCTTTTGCGTCCGCTCATCACGACCAAGGTATCGAAGGACATCGTGAACATGGTCGACGTGGTCGGCTACATGACGGTCGTACAAACGGGCGACGGCGAATCGAAGCGTGTCATTTTCGTGGATCCATCGTCAGACAAATTCACGGCGAAGGATCGAACTGGCCAGCTCGGGAAAATCATCGAGCCTGACTTTTCGAAGATCGTCAAAGCCGTTCACGGTACCGAGAACTACGCGTGGTCAAAGAAGTCAGCTGTTCAAGAAGAGAAAGTGGAAGAGCCTGCCGTTCCAGCGGTCGCTCCAAAGCCACGCGTCGACCCTAATCCAGCTTTCGAGGCCGCGCGATCCAAGGTCGCCGCAGCTGTCTAATCGTATGACTGAAAAAATCATCGAGAAGCTGTACGACGGTCACGTGTCACTAGAATTCCTTCCAACCTCTCACCGTTATCGGCTCGAGGGGTCGAAGGAATACCTGCCATCAGTCACCGCCTGCACGGGAATCATCGACAAGTCGCGTGTGCTCATCCCTTGGGCTGTCGGCTTGGCTGAAAAGCACATCCGCGCGTTCCTTGAATCCAACACCGGACCGTTCTCCATGGAGGAGATCATTCCGATCATCGAAGAAGCTGTTCGCCAGCACCAGATCAAAAAAGACGAAGCGGCATCGATTGGCGACATGGTTCACGCCTACGCCGAAGCGTTCGCCTTGGCTGTTATCGGGAAACAAGAAGTGCCACAAATTCCTGAAGACGCAGACGAACGCGTTCGCGCGGGAATCAATGCCTTCCTAAATTGGTTCGTATCAAACGACGTGCAATTCCTGCATGCCGAGAAGCTTGTCTATTCGCCAACCCACGGTTTCGCCGGATTGGTCGATGCCGTGGCGAACGTGAACGGCCAGCGCACGCTCATCGATTACAAAACGTCGAAGGGCGTCTATACCGAGATGCGCTACCAAGTCGCGGCGTATTGTCTCGCATTCGAAGAGGAACACGGCAAGTCTTTGGACGGAGCCTTAATCTTGCACTTCGACAAGGAGACCGGCGTCTGCAATCCGCATCCGCTTACCGAGGACGAACTCATGAAGGATTCCCCAGCCTTCCTCGCGTGCCTTGCGCTCAAGAAACGCGAACGTGAATTAGCCAAAGTCTGATATGGAAAACTTTTACACGTTTGACCAACTTCAGGCCAAGGCACATGACGCATCCCTCAAAGCCGCCAAGGCAGGAGAAATGTTCCAAGCGGCGCTCTTGCAGGAAATGAGTTCATATCTCGCACATCAAGAAAACCAAGAGGCTTCATTCAGCGCGATCCGTGCCGTACTCGAGTGGAAGAAATCCATTGAGCATGCCAAGGATTCGCTCATCGTCGAACTTGAGGACACGAGTCCTGAAGCGTTCGCCGAAGAAACGTTCTAATCATATGCCTAAAACATGAACCATGATAGCCCAACGCAACCTTCAGAAAGTCGACGCTCTCTCGATCCTCGTCATGGGTTCAGACGGCCACGCCTACCTGCTTAGTCGCAGGCGAGGTTCCATTCACGTCTCGCTCGCGGAACTCGCCAAATGGGCGGCGAAGCGAATCTGGTGGGTTGAAGACATCCCGACGCGAAACGAAAGCCTCGTCCGGTTTCTCAATGAGGCATACGAACGGCATCTCGCCTGCAAATCGCAGGAGCTCGAGCTATCGGCCGACCAGTGGCTTACCACGGCCGATGCACTCGCAGGCAGGCTCTCGGCAAACATGTCGATTCGATCCAGGCTGGTAAGTCCATCCTGAATTTGAAGAACCTAGTTCGTCTGGGATGGGGAAGCGGACCGACCTATGCCGTCTACTCGGACGCCACGAGCCAGGCCGCCTACGGCCATCGAGACGAAGCGCTCACGGATTCAGGAATTCAGAATAGCGGGTCGGCCGATGTGAAGGGGAATGGAGAGATCACGCGGCTGAAGGATCCTCGCTCAAAGACCGTGCTGACGGTGAATACGAATTACGCCATAGAAACAATTCTGCCAGGAGATACGGTGAAGGTTTTGAATGTGCCGAGCGGAACGTCCTCACTCTTATCTGGACAGGTGTTGAGAATCCAACGAGTCGAATACGATGGGAGTCTGGCTGTACTCCATTTAGCGGATCAAGTAGACGTATTTGGAAACGAAATCATCGAAAGTCTAGGCTGATGCTTTTCGTAAGCACGATCTGTTCCAGCTCAAACGCATCGGCATGGCTACAGACACCAAGATATGATGCTAAATTGAATTCGTTGGCACGCTTCAACATTCTTTCCGCCGTCTTCATGCGTATGACCGTCGCGTGAGGAAATAGAACGTATCCTAAAAAATCTATTCCTTGCGCCCACGTGCGGATAAAGACTTTTTTCGGATGCAGCTGAAGCGATAGCGTCGTATTCAAAAACTGCTCAATATTTTGAGTCACGCCCGCAAGGCGTTCTTTCGTTTCGCTTAAAATAATAAAGTCATCGCAATAGCGAAGGTAATGTTTTTCCCGAAGAGATATTTTTACGTACCGATCCAACTCGTGAAGGTAGATATTAGCGAACAATTGACTGGTCAAATTACCGAGCGGAATGCCCTTGCCCTTGGAGACCGAGAAACTACCTATGATATTTTTAAGCAACTCAAGGGTTTGGATATCGACAATGCGTTTTTCCAGAAAGGAAAGGAGCGTGGGGTGATCGACCGAAGCGAAAAACCGCCTGACGTCGCATTTCAAAGCGTAGACGGTTCGTGTATTGTTGCGGCTCGCTTGGTGCAGGAAAGTCCTCAGCCGCTCGACGGCGGCATGCGTGCCTTTTCCTACGCGGCACGAATAACTGTCATGGATAAATCGGCTTTCGAAAAACGACTCGATGACGTTCACGATAGCCTGATGCACGACCCTATCCTTCACCGTAGCCTTATGAATCCGACGTTGTTTCGGATCGAAAATGGTAAACGGCTCATAGGGATCGTGCCGGTATTCGCCGGAGAGAAGGCTGTCGCGTAAGGAGAACAGTTTATCTTCCAAACGCAATTCAAAAGCCATCACGTCGGCTTTTGATCGCTTGCCGTTGCTGAACCTTACCCAAGCGGCGAATATATTTTCGATGGAGCAAATTTGCTCAAACAAACTTTTACTCATTCTGAATTCATTGAAGAGCCATTATGTTACCCCCCCCCGCGAAAGCAACAACACAAATTCCCGCAACCCCGGTGACGTGCCCATCGTTCGCTCCATTTACGTCGCCTACGCGTTCTGGAACGAGGTCTTGAATAAGTTTCCAAAAACGCAACGTCACGTGCTTGGAACGAAGTGTGCCGAATACCTTTTGCAAATTCTCGAACTGGCTTTAGCGGTGGCTCAAGCGAGCGAGGGGAAAGAGAAGGCGATTAGCTTGCGACAGGCAAGCGTGAAGCTGGACACATTGAAGCTACTCATTCGCCTCTGCAAGAACTGCAAATGCGTTTCCAATTCAGCCTATCTGCAAATGGAGTCGCAACTTCAGGAGGTCGGACGAATGCTTGGAGGATGGTCAAAATCGGTTTCATAAAAGCAAACCCCTGCCATTGAGACAGGGGTTTGTGATGGGGAGTCCCGGAAGAACGAAGGCACCGCCCAGTTCGAGTTGTAGTTGTCGCACCAGTTGTAGTTGAGCTGGATCTTGCGATTGTCGCTATCGAAGTTGAGGTTCGGCACGTTCGTCCACGGCTTCTCGTCGGGAACCGCGAGAGGTGTTTTCTCCTTCCATGACACCGGACCCAGACGCATCCAAGTCCTGAATTTTATGCGGGACAAACTCTGCGCTCTCCTCACGCAGCCTGTTCCAAAAGAAAACACGGAGTACCCATCATTCGCGGCGTACGCTCTCCGCATCCGTGGACGCGAGGATTCTGACGCATATGCGAGTGATAAGAGATTTCGGCGACCGGCATCCGTAAACGCCGATACATGAGCCTACTTTCCGTGCATGATTGTAGCAGATTATTGGAAATGAAAAAGCCGGCATCTACGAGAGACGCAAGCTTCTTCACGAAGCGTTGCGCTGTAGATACCGGCCAAGTGGGACCGGAGGAACCAAGGTCCGAAGACCAAGGTTCCTCCGAGCCCCAAGTGTCCGAGTGCCGAGAGCCGAGCTACTCCCGGAAGAACGAAGGCACCGCCCAGCTCGAGTCGCAGAAGACGCACCAGCCGTAGTCGAGCCGGATCCGGCGATCGTCGCTATCGAAGCCGAGGAACGGCACGTGCGCCCACGGCTTCCCGCCGGGAACCTGCACCTCGTAGCCCGGGATCCAGACGTAGGGCACCTTGTCGCCATCCATGCTCTTGACCCAGTTGGGGTGGAGCGCGGCGGCGGCGAGGATTCCCGCGTGGGGCGAGGACTTCGAGTTGCGGACATCCATCGACTTCTTGTTGCGGTTGCAACCGAGGTCGATGACTTCCCAGCGCAGGCCGACCTTGTGCTCGATGCCCTTGTGGATCCGCAAGCGATCGGAACCGGCCTTGTCGTAGCCGTCCCAGCGCCAGTTGGCGTCCTGCTCGGCCTTCGCGCGCATCCACAGCTCGTGGAACGTGCGCTCGAGACCGGTCGTGACCGTCTCGTCCTCGTTCGCCTTGTCGGCGAGGTAGGGGACGAGGACGACCGCGACGAGCTTCTCCTCGGGCCAGGCCGGAACGGACTTCTCCGCCTCGGCGAACGCCTCGTCGGGGATGCCACAGCCGAACTCCTTGTTCCACTCGCGCACGCGGGCGATCTGCTTCTCGGTGCTCGTGAAGAGGCCGTGGACGAGGGTGAAGCGCGGGTGGCGCATCAGGGCTTCGTACATGACCTTGGCGAGCTCGTTGTCGTCGCTGGTATTCACCTCACGGATGATCTCCGCGCTGAACCCCGCGCGACCGAGACGCCCCTTGAACTCCGTGATTTCTCCGTCCGTGTTGCTGGAAAGGTTGGCCATGGTGGCTTGCCTCCTTTGGGTGCCGTTCGGCTGGTCCGGTCGCGAGGATTCGCGGCTTTAGGACTTGCCTTTGGTTTGAAAACGGCGGGCTAAGGCCAATTTCTTGGCCGTAATACGCCGTTTTCAATCTCTGTTCTTTTCAATGTTCGACAAATAAATATAGCACAAAATGGGGGTTTTGTCAATACCCATCCAAAAGCCTCGCATGTTACTCATTGTGCGGGATTGGTAAGTGGGATAGAATACCAACGTCTTTTATGAACGAAAGCCAAATTCCGCCACTGCTCTCGCTGAGAGAGGCGTCAGAGATCCTAAAGTGTCATCCAAATACACTACGGCTTTGGGACAAGAAGGGGATTCTGAAAGCCGTTCGTTTTGGCGAGCGCCGCGATAGGCGCTACAAAAAAGAGGACATCCTAAAATTCCTACAAGGGGACAAAAAATAATCAAATACAGAGGACTGATTTTTTATGAATACGACTAAAGAACAAGAGCGTTCAGAATTGCACCGCACCATTTGGCAGATTGCCAATGATTTGCGCGGCAGCGTGGACGGTTGGGACTTCAAGCAGTATGTGCTCGGCATGCTCTTTTATCGTTTCATAAGCGAGAATCTTGTCAGCTATATAAATGCCGACGAGCGCCGTGCTGGCAAAAAAGATTTTGATTACGCTTCGCTTTCAGATAAAGAAGCGGAATTTGGTCGGGCTGATACGGTTAAGGAAAAGGGTTTTTATATCCTGCCGAGTGAACTTTTTACTGCGGTCGGCAAGAATGCTCGCAACGATGCTAATTTGAATGAAACGCTGAGGTCTGTTTTTCGAAACATTGAAAACTCTGCCAAAGGCACGAATAGCGAGGACGATCTCAAGGGTCTTTTTGATGATCTCGACGTCAATTCCAACAAGCTGGGGAACACGGTTGAAAAACGCAACCAAACACTTGCAAAACTCATGGAAGCCATTGGTGGTCTTGGTTTGGGAAATTACAGCGACAATACCATCGACGCATTCGGCGACGCATATGAGTATCTCATGACGATGTATGCAGCAAACGCCGGAAAGTCTGGCGGCGAGTTTTTTACTCCACAAGAAGTTAGCGAATTGCTTGCCGAAATCACGACCGTCGGCAAGAAAGAAGTGAACAAGGTCTATGACCCTGCATGCGGATCCGGTTCTTTACTTTTGAAATTCGTCAAAGTTCTTGGTAAGGAAAATGTGCGGCAAGGTTTTTTTGGGCAGGAGGTTAATCTCACCATCTACAACCTCTGTCGCATCAACATGTTCCTGCACGATATCAATTACAATCACTTTGATATCGCTCACGGCGACACACTCACCGATCCGAAACATTGGGACGATGAGCCGTTTGATGCCATCGTTTCTAATCCACCATACTCAATCCATTGGGAAGGCGACGCAAATCCGCTTCTGATAAACGATCCGCGTTTTTCTCCGGCTGGAGTACTGGCACCAAAGAGCAAGGCAGATCTCGCCTTTACCATGCACATGCTCTCATGGCTTTCCACGAGCGGCACGGCAGCAATCGTCGAATTTCCAGGAGTGCTCTATCGCAGCGGCGCAGAACAGAAAATTCGCAAGTATTTGATAGACAACAATTATATTGATGCAGTCATTCAGCTACCACCTGATTTATTTTTCGGTACGACAATCGCACCTGCGTCATCGTCCTTAAGAAGTCCAAGAAGGACAACAAGACGCTCTTTATTGATGCCTCTGCTGAGTTTGTTCGCGGTGGCAATAAGAACAAGTTAAGCGAAACGAATCGCCTCAAGATTCTCGATGCGTTTAGTACTCGTAGAGACACGGCGTATTTCGCTAAACTCATCGATAATAAAAGCATAGCCGAGAATGACTACAACATTGCTGTTTCAAGCTACGTTGTAGCAGAAGACACTCGTAAAGCGGTAGACATTACGGAGTTGAACACGAGAATAGCGATCATCGTCGCACGACAACAAGAGCTTCGTACAGGAATTGATGAAGTTGTATCTGACATCGAGGGAACAAAATAGGTATGACTGAACGCCAAAGCAAAATCGAAAAGATGATCATCGAACTCTGCCCGAGTGGTGTGGAGTTTAAAGAGTTAGGAGAACTCGGTCATTTTTATGGTGGATTGTCTGGAAAAAGTAAAGATGATTTCAGTAGCGGTAACGCGAAGTTTGTTACCTACATGAATATTTTTTCTAATATTGCAGTTGATACGAATATTCAACATTTCGTAAAAGTGGGCGACGATGAAAAACAGAACCATATTGAATACGGCGATGTTTTGTTTACCGGCTCATCGGAGACTCCCGACGAGTGTGGCATGTCATCTGTATTAACAAGGAAGATTGAGGAACCATTGTATCTGAATAGTTTTTGTTTTGGTTTTCGCTTGAATGATAAAAATTTGCTGTTACCTGAGTTCTCAAAATATTTGTTTAGGGATGAGCAAACCAGAAAGCAGATAGCAAAAACTGCAAGCGGAGTTACAAGATTTAATGTTTCAAAAAAGCGTTTTGCGAAAATTAAAATCCCGCTTCCGCCACTTGACATACAGAAAGAGATCGTCAAAATTCTTAATAGTTTTACAGAGCTAGAAGCAGAGCTAGAAGCAGAGCTAGAAGCAAGGAAGAAGCAGTACGAGTATTACCGCTCGGAGCTTTTGACGTTCAACGATATGGGGGGGGGTACGGTGGGCAACGTTGGGTGAAATTGGAATTATGGTTAGAGGAAATGGATTGCAGAAAAAAGATTTCGCCGAAAGTGGCGTTGGCTGTATTCACTATGGTCAAATTTATACCTTTTACGGAACGTACACTGACAAAACGAAGTCTTTTGTATCAGAAGAGTTCGCGAAAAAATTAAAGAGGGCTGAAAAAGGTGATTTAGTCGTTGCGACTACAAGCGAGAATGTTCAAGATGTTTGCAAGGCGGTCGCTTGGCTAGGGGATGAGGAGATCGCGGTAAGTGGAGACGCTCTTATTTTTAAGCATAAACAAGATCCGAAATACCTTTCTTACTTTTTCCAGACGCAGATGTTTTTTGATCAAAAAAAGAAGTATGTGACAGGGACGAAGGTAACTCGTGTTTCAAGCAACAGCCTGAAGAAATTCAAAATCGCATTGCCACCCCTCGACGAACAGAAGCGTATTGTATCAATCTTAGATAAGTTTGATGCGCTCGTGAACGATATTTCAGTGGGTTTACCAGCAGAACTCAATGCTCGACGATCACAATACGAATATTACCGAGGGAAACTCCTGACTTTTAATGAATATGTCCACTAACAGTAAATACAATCTCGTCGCGGAAAATCCGCAAAGCACCGTAGTAGCGGAGTTTACTCCGAATACTTTGCGTGTCGCTCATTACCAAAGCGAGGCGGAATTGGAACGGGCATTTATCGAGCAGCTCACAACGCAAGCGTATGAATATCTTGCTATTACTTCGGAAGTTGATCTGGTAACGAATCTGCGAAGACAGCTAGAGAAGCTCAATGCTTTTACGTTTACAGATGCCGAGTGGGATCGTTTCTTTGTGAGCGAACTAGCCAACCCGAATCAGGGCATCGCAGAAAAAACAGCGACTATTCAAGAGGACTACGTCAAGAACCTGACACGTGACGATGGTACGGTCAAAAATATATACCTGCTCAAAAAAGACAACATCCACGACAACGGCCTACAGGTTATCAACCAATATGCGACCGAAGATGGTAGGCGATCCAATCGCTATGATGTAACGGTGCTAGTGAATGGCTTGCCTTTGGTTCATGTCGAACTCAAGCGTCGTGGTGTCGCCATTCAGGAAGCGTTTAATCAAATCAATCGCTATCAGCGCGAAAGCTTTTGGGCGTCAGCGGGACTTTTTGAGTACGTGCAATTGTTTGTGATTTCAAATGGTACGCATACCAAATATTACAGCAACACCACGCGCTCTGAGCATATTAAAGAAGCGAACGAGGGTGCAGCGAAGAAGGGCAAGCGCGCAAGCAACAGTTTTGAGTTCACGAGCTGGTGGGCTGATGCCACTAATCGACCAATTACGGATTTAATGGACTTTGGGAAGACTTTTTTTGCCAAGCACGCATTATTAAATATCTTGACCCGCTACTGCGTGTTTACCACCGACAGGCAGCTATTGGTCATGCGTCCATATCAGATCGTAGCGACTGAACGGATATTGAGCAGAATCGAAGTCAGCACGAACTACAAGAAGCTTGGCACGGTAGAGGCAGGCGGATACATCTGGCACACGACTGGATCGGGAAAGACTTTGACGAGCTTTAAGACGGCACAGCTCGTAAGTAAATTACCATATGTAGATAAGGTGATATTCGTCGTCGACCGTAAGGATTTGGATTATCAAACCATGCGGGAATACGACAAGTTTGAGAAAGGGGCGGCGAATAGCAATACGAGTACCGCGATCTTGGGGCGACAACTTGAAAACGCAAACGCGCGCATCATTATTACGACCATACAAAAACTGGATCGTTTTATCGGACGCAATGCTGGTCACGGTATTTTTGATGGGCATGTGGTGATTATCTTTGATGAATGTCACCGTTCACAGTTTGGCGACATGCATGCGGCAATCACGAAAGCATTCAAGAACTACCATATCTTCGGTTTTACCGGAACGCCAATTTTTGCGAAAAACGCTTCTTCCGGTGGTCGATTGGATCTCAAGACCACAGAGCAGGCATTCGGCGATAAATTGCACACTTACACCATCGTGGATGCGATCGCAGATAAAAACGTCTTGCCATTCAAGGTTGATTATATTTCTACCGTTCGTGAAGCCGAGAACATCGAAGACAAGAAGGTTAGCGATATTGATCGCGAGGCAGTGCTCGCCGCGCCGGAACGCTTGGCGAATATTGTCAGCTACATTCGAGAACACTTTGACCAGAAAACCAAGCGCAATAGTTTTTACAAATTGAAGGAACGGAGGTTGGCTGGGTTCAATTCTATTTTCGCCGTCTCGTCAATTGATGTTGCCAAAAAATACTACGCTGAGTTCAAGAAACAGCTCGCGGATGTACCGAGTGACAAACGGCTCAAAGTAGCAACGATCTATAGTTTTGGGGTGAACGATGAGGATGCAGACGGGATGATAGACGAAAATTCGGAGGATACGAGCGGACTGGACGCAAGCTCAAGAGACTTTCTCGACGGAGCTATCGTTGATTATAATGCGATGTTTGGTACTTCGTACGACACATCATCAGATAAATTTCAGAATTACTACAAGGATGTAAGCCAACGAGTAAAAGACCGCGAGGTCGATGTGCTCATTGTGGTCAATATGTTTTTGACCGGATTTGATGCGACGACGCTCAACACCTTGTGGGTGGATAAGAATCTCCGACTGCACGGACTTCTACAGGCATTTTCCCGTACTAATCGTATTCTTAATAGTGTAAAAACTTTCGGAAATATCGTCTGCTTCCGCAACCTTGAAAAAGCAACCAACGAATCCATTGCTCTTTTCGGTGACAAAGAGGCCAGTGGTATTGTGCTTCTTAAATCATATGCAGAGTACTACAACGGTTACAAAGATGGCGAGAAAGAAATTCGCGGGTATGCGAGTTTGGTGGCGGAGTTATTAGAGAAATTCCCTGTAGGGGAGCGGGTCATCGGAGAACAAAACCAAAAAGACTTCATTAAGCTGTATAGCGCGGTTCTGCGTGTTCGTAATATCTTGACGACCTTTGATGAATTCTCAGGTAACGAGATTTTAACTGAGCGCGATGTTCAGGATTACCACAGTGCGTACATTGACCTGTATAACGATTTTCGCAAATGCGTAGAGAAGGAACAAGAGAACATTAACGATGATCTGGTCTTCGAGATGGAACTCATTAAGCAGGTAGAGATAAATATTGATTATGTTCTCGGCCTCATCAAGCAATATCATGAAGATCATATCAAGAATCGTGAACTCTTGGTTGATATCAACAAAGCAATAGACTCGAGTGTTGAATTACGCAACAAGAAGGATCTCATCAATCAGTTCATCGCTTCGCTTGATGTACATTCAGTCGTCGATGACGATTGGCGGAAGTTTATGGATAAGAAAAAGATTGAAGAGCTTGAACAGATAATTTCCAGTGAGGATCTCGATCATGACGCAACGTATTCGTTTATAAAAAACGCATTTCGTGACGGTAGCGTGGCAACAACCGGAACAGCAATTACCAAGGTTCTACCACCTGTATCCAGATTTTCTCCAACAGGTGAGCGTACACAGAAACGCGAGAGTGTACTGGATAAACTAACAAAATTCTTTGAGAGGTTTTTCGATATCTCTGGTGGTAAATTCTCTGCATAAGCAATATGAACGAAATTATCTACGTCCTCATTAACGAAGCCATGCCCGGATATGTGAAGATCGGGCGAACCACGAATCTTGAACAGCGGATCCGCTCGCTTGATACAACGAGTGTGCCTTTACCGTTCGAATGTTTCTACGCGTGTACCGTCGGGGATGCTAATTTCGTAGAGAAGCAGCTTCATGACGCTTTTTTGGATCATCGTGTACGTTCGAGCCGTGAATTTTTTGAATTATCGGCCGAACGAGTTGTGTCGGCTTTAAAACTAGCGCAGATTGAAAACGTGACTCCAAAGAAAGACTACGTGGAATCGCCTGAAGATCAAAAGGCTCTGAACCAAGCACGCACGAGACGTGCGGTCTTTAATTTCAAAATGGTAGACATTCCTGTTGGTGCAGAACTATCCTATGTGAATGACGAGAACATCAAGGCGAAAGTCGTTGATAATAAATTTATTGAATTGAATGGCCAACTAACAAGTCTGTCCGCCTCTGCCCAGAAGCTGCTCGGCTATCCATATCAGGTTCAGGGAACGATTTATTGGATGTATGAAGGAGAAACTCTTGATGAACGCCGAAGAAGACTGGAAGAAGGAGGGGATAGCCAAACCGGCGACTTTTCTAAAAAATAAGCAACTCCATGGATTTCGAACCTAATCACAATGGGGCTGATGAGGAAGTAAAAACTCTCATGACGGAGCACGATCTCGACGAAGGCACCGCCGAACGGGCGCAGGAGCTCGTGGACGAGGGTCTGGATGAAGACGGCGCCGTGGAGTTGGCTGAAGAAGGATCATAGTGGTTTGTTTTTTAATCGAATTCGCGCTAGAATACAGCTAATCATGATCCATCGCTACAGAAGGTGACCCATCAGAAGCCGCTCAAGAATGAGCGGCCTGATGGGTTTTTGTATTCTCAGCTTTTCCGGCCCTGTAGTTCAATGGATAAAACAAGGGTCCTCTACACCCAAGTTCTGGGTTCGACTCCCAGTGGGGCCACCACGCCCGTGTAAGCTAATTGGATAAACTGCCGCATTCCTAATGCGGGCTTCGAGGTTCGAGCCCTCGCGCGGGCACCAACATAAAATCTTCTTAAAATCGGAGTGGATAACCCGACTTGACGCTTTTTCCGCGTCAAGCGACAAATGCTACTGCCAGTCATTATTCCTAGCTCCTACCGACGAACCGCTTGGGCTTCACAGCCCGTCCTCTGGGCATACCCGGGGATGACATTCCAGCAAGCGCTCGCTTGGGCACGATCCTCTTTAGGGCGATTGCATTTTTTGGCTAGGTGCAATAAGTTCTAAGGTGCAGGCTTCACGCATGCGAATGCATGGCGTCTGTGATCCGCCCACACGAAACCGCAAGGACTGGAATCCGAGCGGGAGTAAGGTGGGCGGTTTCATGTGCGCGAAGCGACAGGGTTAACTCTCAAAGAAGGACTTTCCGAATTTACGGAGTGGGGGATGGGTAAGTACTCCCATAGTACGGTGAGGACCTATACGGATCTCATCGGACGATTCATAACGTTCGCCGGCGACAGGCCGCTCGCGGACATCAAGGTGACCGAGATCGCCAAATACCACGGCTTTCTCAAAAACAAGGATTACGCTGATTCATCCGTCGCCTTCATGATGGTGGCGCTCCGCCAGTTCATGAAGTATCTGTTCCTTCGGCATGAAATTACGTGGGACTACCAGCTGGTGTCAGTCCCAAAGTACGTCAGTCGCTCCTACGCGCCTGTAGAAACGGAAGATGCCAGATCCATGATCGATGGCATTCGCTCTGACAGCTTCAGGAGCTTACGCGACAAGGCCATGCTCTCGTTCCTATATTCGTCAGGCGTACGCGTTGCTGAGCTCTGTTGCCTCGAAACGAAGGATCTCCGGATCCAAGACGGCCACGGCTCGATCATCTCAAAAAAGAACCGCCAGCTTCGTATGGTGTTCTGGGATGATGCCACGGCGCTGCTCTTGAATGAATATTTGCCTCAACGCGAGCTCTGGGCATCGTCAGACGCTCTATTCATCTCCATGGACCGCAAAAATAGGGGAGGGAAGCTCTCAACGAGATCGGTCCAGCGGCTCGTAGCCAATCTGCGACCAAAGAAGAACATCTCGCCGCATTCGTTCCGTCATGGTCTAGGCATGCGTGCCGTGAAGTCGGGAATACACCCTCGGTACATCCAAAAAATCCTCGGGCACAAGAATATCAACTCAAGCCAAATCTATCTGGACGTGCACGACGAAGACGTCGTTAAAGCGTACCAAAAGATCGCGGCCTAAAAAGTTCGAGAATCTGTATGGGTACTGAGTATTTGACCCTTACGGAACGGTAAGGTATCTTAGTGATCGAATAGGAAAAGTCGATAGGGAAGGGGACTTTCACAACCGAACAAAGCGGTTTTATAAAAGGTAGTATGCGTCGCACAATATATCTTATACGAACCATGTAGCCTAAAAAAGCCATTTACTGGGCTTTTTTGGCTAATAAATAAGGTCTTCTATATTCACCTATTTTTTATTTTTCCTTTAAATACACGCGTCCCGGTACTCTTACATCAATATATTCAGCATTCTCAAGACCTTTAGGCTTCGCCTGAATAAATGCCAGGTATGTTTGTACCTGTAAATCCAAAGGAACCGTTACATCCATTAATACTTCTTGTCCCTGGGGGCTGAGTACCTTCATAAGCGTGCTAGAGGCTCCTGGAGGCTCTATTTCGCGATACGCGAGTCCTAGACCCATTAACTGTTCAGACACGCTTATAGACTCCTTAGATTCCGTATTACTAAATACGCTGTAACCACTGGAAACCATTTCGTCTAAATTACGTTTAATAACAGGCGGCTCATCAGGATCAGCAACGCGTTGACCAAGGAGTCGAGCTTGAACATTCTTTTTTTCATCAAGTGTTAATTCATCTGTGACAACGCCTTGTAGATCAATCCATGCATACTGCTGTTTTGAGTGTAGAACAAAGCGTTTTGCCCTCTCCTCTATCTTGAGTCGTAAAACGTTTCTAAGCTTTTTATCCACAGTTACATTTGCGACAAAAAGACGGTCATTTAGCTTCGTCTTTAACTCTTCTGTGTTTATGAAAAGCAAATGTCGCTTTGGCCAAGGCCTCCACCCTTCCCTACTATCCAGGATGGCTAGCACTTCCCTATTCACGTCTACCGGGTCAAGGTTCTTAATCCCCTCCACCTGAACGCTATTCACGATAAAGAAGTCGCTTATAAAAAAAATATAAAGCCAACCAACGACAGCAAAAATACCGAGTATAACAAAAACCGTCTGACGCTTTGAAGCACGACGCTCGCGGAAAGCGCGCGTTAAGTCGCCGTGACTCATGGGTATCCACCGCTTTGACGACCTACTCATAGTTACGCTCTTAATCCTTCTTGAAGAATTTGATCGAGAAGCTCCGCAAATGTAATACCGGCAACTTTTGCCGACTGCGGAAACAAGGACATTTTTGTAAGCCCTGGCAGTGTATTTGTTTCAAGAACAAATAAACCGCTGTCTTGCCAGATGATGTCGGTACGCGAATACCCTTTGCAACCTAAAACCGCATGCGCATCAAGCGCGAGATTTTGAGCCTGCGTGCGAACCTCTTCCGGAATAGGCGCCGGACAGATTTCTTCGCTCGCACCTTCATACTTTGCTTCATAGTCAAAAAAAGTGCGTTTTGTGCGAATTTCAATAACAGGTAAAGCTTTCGGAATTCCTTTTTTTTCTAAGATGGGAACCGTGAATTCGCGACCTTTTTGAAAAGCTTCCACGAGACAGGATTCACCTTCTTCCTTCAGCGCTTTTGATATGGCTCGGCTCCAATCCGCTTTTATAGGCTTAACCGTGATAGCGACGCTGGAGCCACTGCTGTTTGGCTTCACAACGATCGGACTTTTTATGTCATGTGCAATGAGCTTTAACAGCTCTTTTTTGTGACGTTTCCAGTCGTCCGCTTTTATTTGAATAGCTCTGGGTGATGGAATTCCAGCTGAACTATATACGCGTTTTGCCATGCTTTTATCCATTGCAAGCGCGCTTGCGAGCACGCCTGAGCCCGTTGAAGGAATTCCGAGCGTATCGAGAAAACCCTGTATCCGGCCATCTTCACCGGAAGGCCCATGAAGCGCGTTAAAAGCAATGTCAACCTTTCCGGCCTTCGCGTCCACAAAGAGTTTTGAAAGATCCTTTTTCGGATCATAGGCTTTTCCAATATATTGATCGGGAAGATGCCGTAAAACCTCCCGTCCCGACTGGAGGGAAACGGAACGCTCGCTGGAAACGCCGCCGAGCAGCACGGCAACACGAATAAGCTTTTGACGCTTTATCATAGCTCTATTTTGCCACTCCGTGCGCGCTTTCGCAATCTTAGTCGACGACGACTCTTGGAAGCGCCGCGTTAATGCGGGTTACTATCTCGTAATTGATCATCTCCCCTTCTCCGGCTAATTCTTCTGCTGTAATCACTTCATCTCCCTGCGCGCCAATAAGAACGACTTCGTCTTCTTCTTTTATTTCCGAAACCTCCGTTACATCTACCATACACATATTCATACAAATGCGGCCGATAACTTTGCAACGCTTTCCTTTTACCAACACTTCTCCCCTGCTCGACAGGCTTACACGATCAAATCCATCCGCATAACCTATCGGCAAAACAGCGATGGTAGAATCTTTTTCCACGCATTCCGTTAAACCATAACTCACGGGCTCCCCCGCTTTCACGGGCTTTACTTGAGCGATAATTGTTTTCCATGTGAGAACCGGTTTTAATTTCGTCTCACTGTTTTTCTCATGCGTTTGTTTTTTTGTTTTGTCCGAAGGCCAGAGTCCGTATAAGGCGATACCGAGTCGGATTAAATCGAAATGCGTATCTGAATATAAAATAGCCGCAGCGCTCGCCGCTCCATGCTTTATGAATGAATCAATATTTTGTTCTTTAAAAATCTCAAGAGCTTTTTGATAGTTCATTAATTGGTGATCGGCATAGGCTCGGCTGCTCGTGTCCTCTATGTTCGCGAAATGCATTTGCACGCCTTCGATATGAACTTGCGGCATGGAAGCAATCATTTTCAAAACGCGAGGAAGATCTTCCAACTCTATTCCCTCGCGATGTAATCCCGTTTCGATGGGGATGTGAATATTTATCCGCGCATCTTTTGCGATCGCTCGAATACTTTCGAGTATGTCTTCATGAAACAACACAAAAGAAATCGATTCTTTCATCGCTCCTTCCAAACCCTCTTGCGGGATATAGCCGAGAACTAAGATCGATTTCGTCCAACCAGCTTTTCGCAGAACGATCGCTTCTTCAAGACGATCAACGGCAAGCCAACGAAGTTCTGAATCGTTTTCCCAAAGTGTTTTTGCAACCGGTACAAGACCATGCCCATAGGCATTGGCTTTCACCACGGGCATAACGGATGCGCCGGATGAAATGCGCTCTTTATAGAGTTGATAATTCGACAGCAAAGCTGTCTTTGAAATTTCAATCCACGATTTTGCGAGCTCCGGACGATGCATGGCCGTGGTTAATCAATTTTTTCAAATCCTGTGTATGGCTGCAGAATTTCCGGAACGGTAATACTCCCATCTTCGTTTTGATTCTGTTCCATAACCGCAATCAGAGCGCGAGAAAGGGCAAGCGCGGTTCCATTGAGCGTATGCGCATACTCCATAGATCCGTCTTTTCTTCGCAGGCGAATATTGAGGCGACGCGCTTGATAATCCTTTGTATTTGAGGTGCTTGTGACCTCTCCCCAGTCTCCTTTTCCTTCGCCACGGCCCCACATCCAAGCTTCAAGATCGTATTTACGATATGCCGGACCGCCCAAATCGCCGGTACAAATATCAACCACGCGATATGTTAATCCGAGTTTTGTAAAAATCATTTCTTCGAGACGGCGCAGTTCTTCGTGCAAAGCATCTGACTGTTCAGGTGCTGCGTAAATGAAAAGCTCCACTTTTGAAAACTGATGCACGCGATACAAACCATAAGACTCGCGGCCGTAAGTTCCGGCTTCCGTTCGGAAACAATGCGAGAGACCGACATATTTCAGCGGGAGCTGATCTTCGTCGAACACTTCGTCCATATGCATTCCGCCAAGCGGAATTTCCGCCGTACCAATCAAACTCATGTCGGAATCTTCCACGGAATAGACCTGCGTCTCCGGACCGCGCGGATGAAAGCCAATGCCTTCGAGAACGGAGTTTTTTGCGAGGTCGGGAGTGATGACAGGCTTATACCCTTCTCCAACCATTTCTTTCAAAACCCATTGCGTGAGCGCCTGCTCAAGAAGCACGAGTTTATTTTTTATAAAATAGAATTTTGCTCCGGTTACTTTTGCACCTCGCTCAAAATCAAGAATGTCGAGCGCTTTTCCAAGCTCA
>Ga0100379_10002033_pt1 | contig 19770 bp, 24 predicted proteins | sample CryGeymeta201503_FD_80418 | JGI IMG/M metagenome (GOLD analysis project Ga0100379, IMG submission 80418) | Groundwater microbial communities from Crystal Geyser aquifers in Utah, USA - Crystal Geyser metaG 2015-03 | ecosystem: Environmental > Aquatic > Deep subsurface > Groundwater | place...
AACAATCTAAACCCTAATGCAAAAATAATCAGACTAAAATTAAGCCAATTTGGAATTTCTCTGCATTTTATATCTGAGATTACCGCAAAAATTAACCAGATAAAAGCCAGTCCATATAAAAATAAAAGTTCAATCATAAGAATATTTGTCAAAAAGAGTTTATAAAAATTAATTTTTCTTCTTTTTCTTACTCTGCACAGATTCTCTCAATTTGATGTTTCCCAACCTAAATTGACCTCCTGTTTTGTAAGGATGTTTTTTCTTTTCTTTAAGTTTATCTTTCACTTTATTTCTTTTTCCTCCAATAAATCTTACCATTCTTCTATAAGCATAACTCCCTTTAAATTATTTACTCTCAAAAAGAATTAATTAACGAAACACTTCTCTTCATTTGCAAGAACACTAGCATCATATTTTCCTGCAGTTGCCGTAACACTTCCCTTCTTCCCATCAATAATAATATCACTACATTGTAATCCACAACTAATTGTGGGACAAGGAGAAATTTTATATTTTGCAAAGGCACTTATGCTTGAAAAAACAGCACAAGTTGATTTGATACTTAATTTGTCTTCATTAACTCTTAAGGTCCTTTCTCCAGAACAATAGCTATATTGACTTCCAATAGAACACGCAGAAGAACAATCTTCAACAACTGAATCCACATTTGTAGGATTAATCAAAGATTTAAAATTACTCCATCCAGTAACAAAACCCCAAATAAGAATAACTAATATTATTAAACCCAATATTAAAAGAATTAGAGTACTCGTGCTCAATCCTTGACCTTTTTTATTTTGGGATATCATCTCTGTTGAACTAAATATAGTAAAAAATATTTATAAAACTTCCTATGAGGGAACCTGATACTTTACGGAGAATAAAAGCACTTCTTTACCCCCAAAACCAAAGAATCCTCCTTGAAATTCTGATTTCTCCTTATAAAAATATTTCCTATCATATTCTTCTGTAATATTAAATAGTGTGCTTAACATTCCTTCTGACATTCCATGATTCTTATAGAATAGATACTCATCTGCATTTGAATTTATTTTTTGCAAAACACTTAACCCTACAAAAGAATTAGTAGTCTTAAAATCTGAAATAAAAAAAGTTAGAAGGGCAAATCCACAAACAGCAAAGATACCAATCACAAAAAGTGTTACTGGAAGGTCACCTTTTTTATTTTTTAGTTTAATACTTTTTATCATCTTTTACTATACCTCATTAAAAGTTCAGTTTTAGTCTGATTATAATCTATTGAGAAATTTCCTGCTTCAGCATTTCTAGCTAAAGTTTTATCTAAAATTACCCTTTTTGGTTCAGATTTCAAAAAAAGATAGGAAATAATTGATTTTTTTAAAAAGGGATCTGAACCCTCAAAAGAAGATGCCGAAGTCAAACTTGGACGAAAACTCCCAATTTTTTTTGTTCCTCCAAGCATTGAAGCTCCAAATATAAAAAAGATCATCATAATCACAATAAGGATTGTTGCAACTATCCATGTTAAAGTTTCACCAACCTGTCCTTTTTTATTTTTCATTTTAATTTGTATTTTCATCTATCTTTCCAACAATAGAAAGAATTTTAATTAGGTAAACCGAATCAGATTTCGTTACTGCAAAAAATTCTTTTTCCTTACAAGTCACAAGATTCGCTCTTTGTGAAACTCCAACACTACAGTCCGGTTTCCAATTTTTATTTCCATCTAACATAGTAAAAGAAGATTTTTTCAAATCACCATCGGGAAAAAATCCTACTTCTACATAATAAGGAGGTCTCTCTAAACCTCCTTCGATCGTGAAATTAAGATTACACATTTTTAAAAAATTGTCATTAAAATCTTCTCTGAACCCTCCTTGAGGATTCACAATTAAAGAATTAAACTCTCCACCAAAATAGATACAGTCCGCAACTTTTTGGGCTAAGATTTCTGCTTCCTGACTTCGAACATCATAATTTTCTCCATAAAAAGTATTAACCATTAAGACAATTCCGATTGCAACAATTACTAGGATTGCAAACCAATAAACCGAAATTAGTTTATCTCCTTTTTTATTTATGCCCTTGAGGGTATTTATTTTTTTTATCATTTCATTTTTGAAAAGGTCATAATATAAAATCCTTCATATTTAGGATCTTTATCTGGATAAGCCGTCACATTTATGTAATTAAAAAAGTGATATTTCACCCCTCCTTTTTCACTCAATTTAATTATTGCATAGTTCCCATTTATTTTTAGAACGTCCGAAAAAGAAATTCCATTTTTATCTGAAACAGTTTTTAAATCTTGAAGATTTAGATGGATAGTCATAGTAGGTTTTGCCGAATCGATTAAAAGCGCAATGTTTTTAGAATAAGCATCTTCGAGAATGATTGCTCCACTTCCTTGCTTAAGAAGGAATAAAATAAGAATTACCAAATAAAGGATATTCAAAACTATAAAAACAATATTCTCTACAAGAAATTCACCTTTTCTATTCATACTCTAAATAGAAAAAAAGAATTAATAAAGTTTCTTAACTTGAAGTAGAAATTTCATCACAGTTTAATGAATCAAATTCTGAAGACGTTACTTCTATTACTGAGGGAGGGATATAAAAATTTTCGCTTGGACCTTTAATAGAAGGAACAAGAAGATAAGAAGATGCTATCCATCCTGCAGATCCCCCAACTACTGCCCCTCCAACGGCTGTCCCAATTGCTATAACGGAAACCCCTCCTGTAAGAGGAATTGATGCAAGTGCTCCAAGTGTTAAAGCTCCTCCCAAAACCCATCCGACTCTGTTAACCTTACTAGTGATACCAATTAAAGAATAATATTGTTTTGAAAGGTCTACTTCCCCAAATTTTCCAGGATAGTTTAAAATTCCATTTATAAGAAAGTAATTTTCATAAGTTTGTTCATCAGAAATTTTATTCTTTGAAAGATAAGAATAAAACTCTTTTTTATCAAAAAAACTTTTATTTTCGAAGATGCTCTTAACTGAATTGTCAAAAGAGATTTGACTACAAATAGAACAATAATTCTTAGACAATACTTCTGAAGAAATATAATCTACTTTTCCTTCTCCAAACATCCACCAACATTCAGCAAGTTGATCTGCAAGAGCCTTGTAGACTTCATCTTTAGTTTTAACTTTTATTACTTCTGGTTTAGTCATGACTTCACAACTTCCGTCGACACTCAAACAAACATACTGCCTTTTACATTGAAGCGGAAAAGTATCTACAGGTAAAATAGATTTTCCTCGAGTAATGACTGAATTATGACAGATCTCTTGATCCGTTTCACTTCCGAGATTTAATCTTAAAAGGAAAAAAAGAATAACTGCAAAACTTACTACAAGAATTATCAAAATCACGATTTGTTGGGTTGTGAGTTCACCTTTTTTAAACATTTAAATCACTCCAAGACTTCTAAACAAAGTGTAAAGTCCTATTAAAGCTATTGCAAAAACAGCAATCCACAAAAAATATTTTATAAATTCATCTAGACTCATATTCTCTTAACCTCTATATTTGATCCAACCTTTGAAATTTGAACATTTGTTCCTCCATCTGAAGGACTATTAATTTCAAATTTATTAAATTTATTTAAATTTTTAACTACAACGCATACTCCTGAACTATCACATTCATTGAGTTGTCTATTTTTAAACCATAAAGTATTATCATAAATTACTTTATCACAAATACATAAACAATTTTCTCCAGCACAAGAATTTGGTTTCTTTTCTGTTCCAATAAAACTAAACAGGTACCAAGAAGGAGGACTTATGTCTGTTATTTTTTCATTAGAAACTGCTCCAGAATTGATCCTAGAGATTATATCTTTCATTCTTCCAATTGTATCTTTTGCTTCATTCAGTTTTTGATCTTGAGAGGAAGTATAATAAATTGAAAAGAGAAGGTAAATCAAAAGAGAAATCCCAATTAATGCAATTACTAATTTCACTACCTCATTTGCAAGAAGCATCCCTTTTTTAGAAAGATTAATCATAAAAAGACCTCCAAAAATTTCCAAGACTTACATTCGTCGGAATTCCATTAAAAAATTCAAAAATTTTTTCTTTGAAAATAAGATAAATTCCGAGGACTACCGCAACCACTACTAATACTCCCACAATAAGTTTTATTATTTGTTCTACTGTTAGTTCAGACATTTTAATTTCCTCTAAAAAGACCTTTTAATCCGTCAAGAAGGGATACCCCTTTCTCTTTCAAAAGAAAAATTGAGATCATCAAGACAACTAAAATTGCAAGAGAAATTAAAATCCACGGAAGATATTCCGAGACTATCCCTTTTTTATTCGATAAACAGCTTTTTTTGGACATGGAATAAAAAAGAAAATCTATTTAATAAATATTCCTAATCTATCCAAGAAGATTTCCAAGAACAGTTGCACTTAATATTGAAAGGGCAACAACACTCAAAAGGGCAACAATGAAATAAAGGCTCATTCCCTTTTTCAAATTAATTCCTACTTTATTTGTCATTTCTAATTTATCTTCTCCAGAATTAATTGTTACAAGTGTAGAAGTCAAAATAAAAATTATTTCAATTAAATAAATCCCCACTGAAATTTGTAAGAAATATGGAGGAATCATATCTTGATATTGAAGAATATCCAAAAAATTGTTGAATGAACCCCAATTTGTAGCGCCGGCACCAGAAAGATTTGCTATATACAACATTCCTAAAATAGAAGTTATCATCGCTGCAAGTCCAACAACAATTCCAGAAAGTAAAGGAGCCAAAAAAGTCATGTTACTTTTCATATCACTTGTAATTTCTGCAAGTAAATCTCTTAATCTCATGGTGATTTTATCTAAATTTTTAAGATACTCTGATATGCTCATCAAACTTACTGCTGCAATTTTTAATCCTTTTTTACTTGATTCAATTAAAACTCTCATTGAGGTTGCAATTAAATTCGAAGGGAAAAATCTTATTGCTCCTCTTGTTCTATCAAAAATCGCTTTTTCTACACTCATCCCCATCTGACGAATATTATAATTAACTTTTCCAAAGAATTCTCCCGTCCTTAATCCTCTATTTGATTCTGCAACTTTTCCAAAAACAAGTTCCGGAGGAACTCCATTTCCAAGCCTATTTCCCAACTGAAATAATGAATTATTAAATTCTGATTCAAGCTCTTTTGTTTTTTCTCTTTCAATAATTAATTCCTTTGTTTTTCCATTATAAGCAATCGAGAAATAGAATGCAATTGAAAGTGGAAAAAGCATACCCAATAAAAGAGCTCCAAGTCCAAAAGGACCTTTTATTCCAGTAGGAGTACTAATAAATCCAAAGAAATTTCCACTTCCTAAAAAAGAAAGTCCAAGTTCGCTAAATGAAAAATCTTTTGCAAGATCAAGAGAGGCAGGAATTGGAGTAAATTGGAATATTAATGGAATCAAACTTAAAATTAAGAAAGGTAAAATTATCCAAAAGGCTTTATGATAATGAACCTGGCTTTTATATCTAGGATACAAAGGATTTTTTTCAAGCAAGGTAGTTTCTCCATATCCTCCCGGACGCATTCCTAAAACTTTATCAGTTAAATAAAAAACCATAAAAGGAATAATTAAATTAAATAAAATAAACACGTGGATATAAGTTAAAATTCCTCCAATCATTGCCGAAGCCAATGGAATTAATGCCAAACCTAAAGTTGGTAAAACAACTCCCAACATATATACATTTGTTAAAGGACTTCTAACAGAATGACTAAACTTTAACATTTTTTCGTAAACTCCGTCGAGAACGACTTGAAGTCCTTTTTCTAAAGTAGAAATTCTTCTTGAAGAATCTGGTTCAAATAGACTACTCTCAATCAAATGGAACCCTTCTATAAACTCCGTAGAATATCCTCTCCAACTTTCTAAATAGTGATCGAGACTTTCTTTTAGAGTAGAATATTTTCCCACCTCAACATCATAAAATATTTTTTTGAAATCAAGTGCAAGGGGGTATTGCAAATGCTCCGATGCAAATTGAATTGCTCTTTCTAAATTTGGAGTATGCCTCATATAAACTACAATATAAAGAATTGCTGGTACCATCTGACTTGACGCTTTAAGTCTCCATTTGTTTGCAAGTCTTTCAGGATATTGATTTAAAAAATAAAAAAGAAAAATTGAAAAAGTAATTACAAGAAAAAAGAAAAGAAGAGGAAAACTTTCAATTCCTCCACTAACTAAAGTAATCCCCACGGAGATAAAAATTCCAATCAAAAAAACTGTCAAGAAGCCCATCACAGAAAGACTAATTGCTTGCCAAGGCTCAACAGCCAAGTGAGCAGAATTTAAACTCTTAGTCATTTTTTCTTCATCACTCTTAGACGGTTTTATATGAATAAAATTTCCTAAACTGTTTGCCCATCTTTCATAAGTAGTATACTCTCTGGAAATCTCTCCTTTAAATTTTTCATAAGACTGACTATAATTTTTTGAATCTCCTGAAGAATTAATTTGAGTTTCTATCTTCGCTCCATACTTTCTTAAAACCTCCTCAACACTTTCTCTTTTCACATCACACCTCTCTAGAAATAACAGTAAAAAATAATTAATAAATGTTGGGGAAGTTTAATTTGAACTTCCAGACAAACATTGGTCATAATCAACAGAACCAAAAGAAATAACATTTAAAATCCTACATCCAAGAGATTTAAAGAAATTTGATTGGGTTTCTATTTGGGTCCCTAAATCTATACAAACTCCATTTGAACATTGATTACTCACACATTCATAGTTATTTTGACATTTTATTTGAAATGAGTCATTATTCCCCATATTCTTCTGAGGTTTTACATTTCCATCTATATCACAATATGCATTCATAACATCTGCAACTCTTCCAAGATAAATATAATTAAACTTAAGACGAATATAACTATTGTTATAATCTTCAGCATCATAAAAAACTTTCTCAACAAAAAAACTTAAACTTGCAAACTTATCTTCCCATCCAGTAACATTTACCTCAACTGTGTCTCCTTCTTTAAATTTATACATTTGATTATTCCAGTCTTCAACATATAGTGTAGCCCTTCCATTTGGAGAAATAGAAAGTTCAACTCCTTTCTCATTATCATTTACTGTTAAATCTACAGATTCCTCTCCCTTTTGTAATTGGGAATTCCATCCAATTTGACTTTCGAATCTAAATCCATAGGGAATACATCTATTATTTCCAATAGAATCACTCTCAAACCATTTCGGAACTAAACATCCAGAACACAGTCCAGGATTACAAGAGATTTGATTCTTTAGTTCCGGATTTCCACAAGAATAATCTTTACAACTTTGGGTTTGATAACCATATTCGGGGCAAACTACAGGCTCGGTTAGACATTGCCATAGGGGGTTACAAGTATCCTCAGGAATATCTGAAGAACAGAGAGATAAAGAATCAAAAACTTGATTTGAAAAAGGGTAATCCAACCCAAAATCTTCCCAGCCAAGATATTTTCCTTGATTATCTGATAAAGAATTCAAAAAATTATTTGTCTCTTTTTCTACTATTTTAGAAAGTTGGTCGTCACTGAGATAACCTCCAAAACCAATGCTAAACCTAACAAGAATATTTCCATGAGTCCACAAAATTTCTCTACTTTCCCAAGAATATTGGTCTATATCTACTCCTTTATTATAAACATTCCAATTACACAAATAAATTTCGGAATTAAGGCCATTATTATTTGAAATACCACTGACTTGACAAAGACCATTTTGAAGATATTCGTCCATCACTTCGGAAGCCTTGAATCCTTCATCAAAAATACTAACAACTTTCCCCAAATAACCGTATCTATAATTCTCTCCTTCTTGATACCTTAAAGACCAAGAAGCAACATACTCTGTAACATTTCCAACTTTTTCTCCAAAATTCATTTCATAAGTATGATTTGTCCACCAACCAAGAGAATAATTTATTCCATTATCTTCAAAATCTGAAGGAGACGAAATTTGATTTACGAGAGTCGGACAGGATAAACTCTTTGAATCAGGAGGACTCAAAGTGAAAACAACTTGACTAATTCCTCCTACATAATTTTGAATAAGAATATCCTTTACATAAAGAAAATTTCCATCATCAAGGGATTTACTTTCTCTTTCTAACAGGGCAGGGTAATCAATTCCATTAATTTTAAAATTGACCACATTTCCCCTAGGAGGATCAGAACCTAAAAAAGTAATTTTAATTGTCTCATTTATTCCTCCAACATTTAAATTGATTTCTTCATTCAAACCTAAAGTACATGTGTTTACTCCTTTTGAATCTTTTGAACAAGCTGAAATATTAGAAGTTCCAACATATCTAAATCCCACTTTCATTTCTAGTTGATTGTTATTATTAGTAATATAATTCACTGCATTAATTAAATCCAAAACAGTATTCCCTTGAACAATTAATGCAATCTTTCCAGAAGCATAGGGATTTTTCACAACCTCAATTACAAAAGAATTTTCTCCAAGTTCTTTTGCATCATCACAATAATCATTTTGAGTAATTTTATTCAAGGCAGAATTACTGCAATTAGAGTTTAATCCGGAAGAGTAAGTTGTCCCAACGATTATCAAGTTTTTATTTGAAACAGATGAAAGTTCGATATCTTTCATTAAAACATCTCCTACTGAAGAACCCAAACTAGATTGAATACGTCCTGCTTGAACTAATTCTAAAGAAGAAGTTCCAGGAGTAGTCCCATAGAGAATTACTACATCGGCTTTTCCATCTTTAACAAAGGGTGCAGGATAAATATTAATAACATTTGTACATTCAACATCCATCATCGTATTACTTTGATAAAGAAGCCATTGACCATTTTTGAATTCTGCACATTTTCCTCCCGAATAAGCAGCACCTTCGGTTCCAGAATTATAACCTTGAGTTTCACAATACGCTTGGGCAGTTTCTGAAGTTTTACATAAGGCTTGCCCTTGATAAGTCGGATGAGTTGGACCATCAACAATATCTGGATCTTGAGCTTGAATTACTTTTCCAGTAAACTTTCCCCACAAATCAGAAAAAATATTTGCACTAACAAAACTAAAAGATAAGAGGACAAAAACAAAAACAACTACAAAAATTAATGTTTTATTTTTCTCCCTCTTCATCTCTTTTATAAAAATAAAAACTATTTAAATATTCTTATAGGCGAAAAAAAATTAAAATTTTAAATAACTCCAAATTTCTTTAATACTTGTTCTGGTTTTTTGTAATATTCATTAATTAATTCCTGCACTTCTAAAAATCCAAAAATCTTTTTCTGATACATCTTGTAAAGTAATTCGGACCTTCTTCGGAATTCTAATTCTAATTTTTGAGAACTAATTCCATAACGATGAGAAATCTTTTGAAATAAACGACTTTCTTTTTTGAAGTAAAATTTATCTTCCGCGGAATTCCAAACAAAGGGAGTATTTGTTAAAGCTGAACCTTCATTATCAACATTAATCACTTCGACAATTTCTCTTAACTTTCTTGTTTCTTGATTGTTAACAATTGCGTGAGTCATAATACACAAACTATCAAGAACATTAAGCAACGTTGGAGAAAGCTCTATTGGAGGAGTTTCTAATCTTTTAATTACAGTTTCAATAGAATCTGCATGAATTGTTGCAATGGATGAATGACCTGAGGCCATACCTTGAAATAAGACCGAAGCTTCTTTACCCCTTACCTCTCCCACAATTACATAATCTGGATTTTGTCTAAAAGATGCCCTCAAAAGTTCATACAAATCAATTTCACCAAGTCCTTTTACTCCCGTCGCTGAACGAGCTACACTTGGCAACCAATTATCTCTTGGAAGATTAAGCTCACGAGTATCTTCAATACTTACAACCCTTGCTTCCGGAGGAATAAAAAATGCCATTGCATTTAAAAGAGTTGTTTTACCTGAAGCAGTTCCTCCGACAATCAAAAGATTCATTTTATATTCTACCAATATCCAAAGATACGCAAGCATCTCTGGACTCAGAGTGTTAAATGAAATTAATTGGGGTGGGGTCCATGGTGTTTTTGTAAATTTACGGATTGTGAATGTTGGACCCTTACTTGTAACATCTTTTGTATAAGTTGCATTTACTCTCGACCCATCTGGAAGACTTCCATCCAGAATTGGTTGAGCATAAGAGATATATTTTCCACATCTTTGAGCTAATTTCTCAACAAAACTTTCTAAAGCATCATTTTGCTTAAAAATTAAATTAGTTTTTAAATTTCTAAAAATCCTATGAACAATGTATACTGGGCTATTCGCCCCATTACATTCAATATCTTCCACAAAATAATCTCGAAGAAGAGGTTCTGTTTCATTAAATCCTATAAAATCTCTTGCAAGATAATAATAAATCTTTTTGTAACTTTCGTATGTTAATTCAATTCCTAATTCAATTGCCAAAAGTTTAAATCTCCTATCAATGTATTCAAATAAAGTCTCACTGTCTCCGGAAATTATTTCTTTAAAATTAATCATGCTTCTCATGGCTTTTACAATTTTCTCTCTTGCAAGATCTTCTTGTTTATTCAAAATTGGTTCTTCTATTTCATACGCAACTTCATACTCTTTTGGATCCCAATAAATGTGAACATATGCGAATGGAGAAATTAAACAATATCTAACATCAATCTTAGATTTATCTTTAACCTTTTTTATTGGAGGAATTCTTGGAGTGAAATCTATCGCAACTAGCGGATAATCTAAAATTCCTATTTTTTTTGCCATTATTTTATTGAAAAGTCAATAATTTGACTCGTGCCTCCTTTATTTGAAATGAAGAGCTCATAGAAAGTCGTGGATTTACTTAAAGTTTTCGAATTCTCTCTACCAAAGTAAGTTAAATTAAAATTTGGATAATCTTTTTTTACCAAAACTTTGTAAGTTGATCCCACTTTTGTTGTAAGCACATCAAATGAACCTTCTTTATATCGCAAACCTGGTTCACTGTACATATAATTCCCCTCAAATAGAAATGATATTGAATTGCTAGTTGAATTAAAAGTTATACTTCCATCTCTTATCAAAACTTCCACCATTCTTTTATTCCCAACCCCTTCATTATAAACTTCATTCATAACAGAATCAATTTGTTTGAGAACATTTATAGATTGATCAATTAAAGCTTTATCCTGGAGCTCATCAATTTTTGGTTTGACAAATGCTAAAATTAATCCGATAAGAACAAAGGCTATCAAAGTGTAAGTTACAGTTTCTATCCAAATCTGCCCCTTTTTTCTTGATTTTAAGTTTCCCATTTAATCCACCAATATTGGAGTACATTTTAAACTTGGATCACAAATTGGAACATCTTGAATTGAATCAACTACATTGCATTGTTTTGATCCTCTCTTCGGTGCAATTTGAATTATCGAAGGTGCTGAATAAATTTGAGCAAGGCAATAGGTTTTTCCTGATTCATTTTTTGGAAGAGAAACTAAAGTTGAACCGGAGGAATAATCTCTTAAATTTTCAATTGTTTCTGCTTCATTTTTAAGATAAAATGTTGTTCCTGATTCTTCATAAGAAACTGACACTAAAAGAGAATCTAATGCAAACTCATTTCTTGAAATTGAAATTAAAGTTGAATTTGTAGTCGGATCAAAGCAAGTATATTCTTCATTTAAAGAAATTTCCTCTAAAATGTCGTTGCAAGCGGACGCATCTCCTAGTCCTTTAGTTACATAATTTCTTACAATAATTAAAGTGCCTGCAACCAAAGCAACCGTTAACGCAATTAAAACGACTGTACTAACTACTTGACTTAATCCTTTTTTTTTTGCCATTTTAGAGGACAGCAATCTCCTTTCCATGCCTTTCTTCGCAAGTATAAGACTTTTTACCTTCTGATTCAGTATTCCCAATTAAAACTGGAATTAAAATAATCTTAGTACTTCCTATAGCTTCTTCTAATGCTCCTTGATAAGCATCTCCTTGATTAAGACCTTGAGCAGGCCAAGCGGTATCATTTTCACCAACAATTACTGTGGCGTATGAACCTGCTCCTACAATTTTTGCTTTAAATTTGTAAATTGGAACATTTCCATCATTAGAAATTAGAATATTTCCATCCGAATAATCTGCACTAAAAGAAACTTGTTCACAAACTAATTTTACATTTTTGCCATCAAATTTTGTTATTGCCTCTTCAGTAATTCCTCTAAACCATAAAAAAACTATTAATCCAATTGCAATAACTATCGCTACGAGTAGAACTGTTGCAATCACTGGAGACATCCCTCTTTTTTTTATCATTTCTTTTTAAACGTTTTTTATATTTTTAAAGTTAGCTACAAGTTAATACTTCTCGGATTTTTGCACTACCACAACTAACGAACCTTGGAGTGTTACCATCTTTCTGAAATCTTGCCGGAATTATTTCAATTGAATAAATTTTATTTGGAAGATTAAAAATATTGAAACTGTCTTCACTAGGAGCAAGACTATCATTTACAGGGACGTGAAAATACACCGCACTAGAAGTGTTTAACCCCACATTAATCGAACTATTAGCATAGTACTTAGCAAGGTTTAGCGTCGCAAGACTGTCATTTGAACTATTCGTAGCATGAATAAAATACCCTTCTAAATTAAATTTTCCATTATTTTTTATGGTAATATTTAATTGATTATCTGTACAACTGTATTCTTTTAAAAAAATGGAAACCCCCTCTGGGCACTGAAGTGCTTCTGAAGGAACATAAGATTTTAGATAATTATAAACAATCACACTAAGAATTATCCCAAATGTTATTAACAAAACATACCCAATTACCACACTTAACCCTTTCTTGCTCACCCTTTTTTTTATCATTTTACCCTTCAATTATAAATGTTTGATTATTATAAACATATTTGATAAGATAATAAAGATTTTCTCCTTCTTGAAAAATAAATTCATGTTCAATTCCATCAAGAGTTAAATTAACTTGATCCCATGAGAAAGAATAATCCTTCTGAAAATTTCCATTATCTGAGATAGATTCATTTCCTAAACCGTAATCGATAAACAAAGTAGTTTCATTTAGTTTATTTCCCACGAGAGTCAATGAATTATTATTTCCGAAAATAAAAAAGGTATCTTTATTTTCTCCTATTTTTTGGATATATAAATTTGAAAAATTTGTGAGAACTAATTTTTGATCAACAATTTGTTCATGAGAAAGGTAATCAAAAAGGGAAGAAATTTCTGTGTCTAACTCCCCTTTATCTGGAATTAATCCTGCTTGATGAGATAAAATTGCGGAATTTCTTAATGTAACCAATCCTAAAAAAACTGATACAAGAACTATCACTGCAATAAAATAAAATTGAGCTTTTTTATTTTTTTTCATATTCCCTCTTTCGAATGTAGGCCAGGCAAATTGCTTGAATCGCCTAAGAAAAGCTACCTCTAAACTTTCTCGGCTTTGTAACCCGCTAAGCACCCAAACAAATGATTAGGGCTGCTCCGATCAAGGCCTGACCCGGTTCACAATTGTAGGATCGAAGCGGACAAAGTGTCAACAAAAGCATAAAGACTTTTTTTATTTGCTTCGCACTCATTGCCCGTCGTCTGCCATAAAGCCCGTTTGCATAAAAGGAAGGGGCTAACTCCCTGACCAAGCCTACACAAATAAAGAGTTTTTTTCATATATAAAATTAACTAAAAGAGCTTCCCTGAAATCCACCAACTTTTGAAGATTTTTTTATCTCTGAAATGTATCCTCCCTGAAATAAAACTTCAAATCCCATCTTTTGAATTAAACTAATGTACGCATCTTCTGCACATATTGATCTTTCCCAGAATTCACTTTCTTCATCACAGAGTTTTTTAAAAATCTTTTTTAGCCCAGGAGTCATAGAAAGACAATTAATATCTGTTAGATCATCAGTAAAATCATTAAAAACTCCTTCTGTAAAGTAAATCATCTTTTCCAAATGAATTCTTTCTTCATCTGAAAGCACATTCTCTTTTTTTAAAAAATTATTTGATTCTTTCAAATTTTCCAAACTAACAAAGAGTGATTGATGTTCCATGATACAATCTCCAAAGGTAGGGAAAGTTAAATCCAAAATTTTTGAAATATACTTCCCCTCATATTTAATCTCATAACCAAAAAATTCTGCTTGTTTAACAAGATTAGATTCATAGGTAAAAAGGAATTCATTTGCTTTGGACAATTTATTATAATAAAGCTCCAAAAAAGATTCATTTATTTTACGTTCATTGCAAAAACTTGCAACCCTGCTAGTATTTCCTACTGCTTTTTTTACCATTTTTATAAACCGATCTTCGTCTTCTAATTTTAATTCTTCTAATTTAGATAATAATTTTAAATTTTCCAACCTAGCAAAAGTTTTTAATTGCTCTTTTAAAAGATCATCAAGAGACACCATTGAAAAAGAAACAAACGAGGATTTATTAAAATATTTGCTTTTTAGTAACTATCCCAGAAGACTAATTTCCCTTCTTTGTCCCTAATAAAAATAGAATCTCCCGTAGAGGTCCAAACATATGTAACATTCCAATCCGAGGGAAAAAGGGCAATTTCATCTCCTGAATTCAAAACAGTATTCCGAAAGGTATACTTTTTTCTTCCCTCATCTTTGATAGACCAATCTTTCAGATTTAAACTATTCTCACAAATATTTTTTAAAACTACTCTTTGGCTTTTAATATTCCATTCTTTAAGAACCAAACATTTATTTTCTGATTTTTCACATATATTTATGTTTTTGTCCAAACAGTTTTCCCATGCAGATTTGAAAGATTCATAATAGTTATCTTTTCCCTCTGGAAAATAAAAATTTGAATATCCATTTTCTACAGATTCTGAATTGATATTTCTCTTTCCTAAAAAAACATAAGCCAGTTTCCGTTTATATAAATCAAATTTATTTTTTCCAAAAACTAGTTTTACCTCTTTATTCAGAATTGTTTCATTCAAAAAATTTTTTGCTTGGCCATATCCAATTTCTCCCTTTTCTGGAGAATTTATTCCTAGAAGCCTTATTGAATAATCATTCACAATAATTGTATCTCCGTCGACTATTCTTTGAACTTTTCCATATTCAGAACTATCAAAAGATTTGATTAATAGCGAATCCAGATAAGAATAGTTTATTACCAGAATACCTAAAATAAAAACAATCAATAAAACTTTTTCCCAATTCATTAAATTGAAAAGAAGCAAGATTTTATAATTTTTATTACAAAAGGATTCTATTTAGATTTTGAAATGTGGGTGACAGGATTCGGCTTCGTGAAAGACTCACTCACTGCATTTTCTGCTTTACAAAAAACACAAATCACCGGTTCGAATCTAATATCCATGTGGGTGACAGGATTCGAACCTGCGAAGGCAGAAAGCCATAGGATCTTAAGTCCTACCTATTTGACCACTCTAGCACACCCACATAAGCGATTAAAAAGTGAACAAGATTTAACTTAAAAAGTTACCTATTCCTTTTGATTCTCAAACTTAATTCCAAGTTCTTCAAGCCGGGATAAATGCATTTGCATGATCTTTTCGACGTTCTGAACTATTCGTATAAGCTCAATTCTTTCAGCCGCAAGAGTATTGAGAGCACCTTGATGAAAACCAATTTCCATTTCCTTACTCATCTTTGGAGCTTCAACTTTTTCAGCTTTCTTTCCAGAAAGAGCTTTTTTTAAGTTGTCTTTGTTTATATCCATTTTTCCTCCAGAAATTTAATCCTAATTAGGTTTATTTATTTTTTCCTTTGAAAAAAACTATAAATGAAAAAAATTACTTAAAAATCTCAATCCCGAGATTTATGTAAAAAATAAACTAAAATAATTCCCAATAAAATAAGAAAAAAAAGAAATACTAACTCTTCCGTTTTGATAGAATCTTTTTGATTTTCTCGAAATCCCTCTTTAGAATCATTGAAATCTTTAGATTCATTTGCAAAAGAATAATTTTTAAGATTTGCCTGCTCCTTAATAACTCCAAACTGCTCTTTTTTTGTAATAGTTTTATAGCCTTCTTTCGACGCCGTTACATCTAATTTATAAGTTCCGATTTGACTTACTTTGATTGACTTCGGTAAAGTTATAGCTTTAGTCTTTTTGTCGGGATAAATTAATGTTGACATTATTGACAGATCTTCAGTATCGCTAATATAATCTAAATTAATTTCTTCTCCTTGTACAAAAACTTTCTTATCAAAAATTAAATCAAAAGAAAATGAAGGATCAGTAATAATAGAAAAATTCTTTGAAACTGTTTTTCTAATAGGGCTTAATATTTGAACAGAGGCTGCGCATGTTTGGGGTTGAAACCAATCTTCAACTACTTGATCTGTATAAACTGCAGTGTAAAGTTGATTTATTTCTAAATTGACCTTTTTATTTTCTAAGGGTGCAACCATCTTTTCAGAACAAAAGATAGAAGGAATATACATTATTTCAACATTTTGATCTGAAAAAAAAGTGTAATTAAAAAGAATAAGCTCTCCAGAAGAAAAAGAATTAGAAACATCTAAAGAGACATTTAAAGCCGTAACATTTCCAACTAAAAAAATAAAAACAAAGAACAAAATTCTGATTTTAAACATTTTCAACCTCAAACTTAATTTCATAATCATAGGGACCAACAGATTGCTGATTAAAAAAATTCTTATTATTTTCCCCATAATCCTCAATAGATTCTCGCATATACAACCAAACTTCTTTTTTATTTTTACCTATGTCTACTGAATAATTTATAAAATCATCAATAAATTTATAATCATTGGAACTAAATATAGGCAAAGAATCAAACTCCTTTATTTTCCCCTCTTTTATAAAACTAACTTTACTAATATTTAGGGGAATCTTGTCCTCTGGAATATTAAATTTAAAAACAAAATAATTCTTCTCAAAAGTGTTACTCCCTACAAATTCCGAGAAATTATTAGAGTAATTGTAAACAGATTTAGTATATTTATAATATCTCGTAATCTGATTTCCTAATGGATACTCAAAAAAATTATATTCATTTCTACAGGGAAAAACCTCAATCCCACTATCATTTTCACCATATGGAAAAGGTTTAATATAACTAGGATAAGAACATTCTTCAGAAATAACAACCCCCTTTTTTTGTTCAGGCATATTTACAATAACATTTAAAGAATTACTATCAATAAATTTTACTTCTGTAGTCACGGAAGTTTCTGTTTCTGACTTAAAAGGCAAGTTAATTTTAAAGGTAGGATCTCCAAAAAGGGTATTCCAAGAATCATGAGGACTATAAGCAGTTGTTAAACCTGAACCATAGACATATGCCGCAGCTTTATTTCTTGCTTCCTTTGCTATTTTCCCCAAACTCTCTTTTTTATTTCCAATAATCAATTCATTAAAAAAGTCCATGGCTGGATCCCAATTGATAGCAGAAACATCTGTTGTAGCCCCATAATAACCAATTGCACCCCTTCTTAACAAAACTGAACAAAAAAGTTCTGATTTTAAATAAGCCCTGTCCCAAGCACAAGTTCCACAACCCTCACTAAAAATTAAAGGAGAATTTAACCAAATACTATTCTTCTTCAAACTTCTAGTAGAAATAGGACCCCATCCATCAGTCCAAGCATGATCCAAATAAATTAGAATAGAAGCATCCTTGGCTTTTTCATTAATTTCGGTAAAAGAATTATAATAAAGATCCAATAATTCATCTTTAAAATAAGAACTAACCTCAAAATCATTTTTCTTCAAATAACTCTCAAAAAATTTTCCAGAAACTTTCATATTATGAAAATCAGATTGCATAATCAATGCATCTTTTTTATGAATTGCTTTGTCATAAAACAAAACTCTAGAGATATATGCAGAAATATCAGAAGAACTTATAGAAAAAATCCTCCCCACCCCCACTTCTTGAAAAAAATCTTTATCAAAATTACCATAAAAGTAATTATCTACTTCCTCCCTTAATGGACCATTAAACCAATTAGGAAAATCTGAATTTTCCTTTGTCATAGTAATAGCATCAGGCATGGCAAGAATAGTCAAATACTCCACATCATAAGTAGAATCGAATAATTCATCAATCGTTTCCTCAATAAACTTATCAACAGAGAAATAATCAGTTTCTCTAGTGCTAATAATAACTTCATGCTTAGCACTCGCCAAAATAGGCGAAGCTAAAGAAGTTTTAGAATAAATTTCATAAATAGGTTTTCCAGATTTATCTGGTTGAAATTGCTCACTAATTTTAATGTCTAAATCATCTGGATTAACCAAAATAATCTTATCAGTATTTGTTTTCTCAACATACTTTTTTTGTAACTCTTCTAAATTATATTGTTCATCACAATTTCGATTAACGTCTCCCACACAAATAACTGTCCTATTAATTAAATCTATTTTACTATGCCCTTGAATAATTAATGGAGCATTAATCAAAGAAGCATAAGTTGAAGCCATCAATGCTAATTCATAATTATCTTCTACATAAACCACTTCTTTATAAGAACTCCAATAAGAAAAATAATCTTCAGGATTTATTCTTTCAAGAGATTCTTTGATTATTCCAGCCCCAAAATCTTTTTCTGCAACTAACAAATTATCTAACTCTTGCGGAGTTTCTCCAATAATTTTAACTTTTTCTGTATTAAATTGTTGTATAAAATAAATGGAAGAATCAACATCAAATGATTTCTTTTGACCCTCATATATTAATCTATAAGAATATTCTCTTTCTTCCCCAGGATTAAAAATTTTCTCATCATTAATTTCTCTAGCCTCATCTGAGATAAAAAAACCAAGAGGATAATTTCTAAGGAAAAGATAATCCAGTTTATGAGGTTCTGAATGAGTATTTCTTACTTTCAGAGTTAAGTTTAATTCTTCTCCAGAATTAAAATTATTAATCTCCATTATTGGAGTTATATTAAAATAATCTCTGTTATTTGATTCAAAAGAAAAATCTTCCTCTTTAATTTTTATAGATATAACTTCCTCTTCCTCATGCCATATCAGCGTCGGATAAACACAAACATTTTCAGGAGTTCCATAACCTCGCTGACAATCAGAACTGTCTCCTTCTTGTTGAGTCCAAGTTGTTACAGGAACTAAAGGCAAAATATCATGCCAATCTTTATCTGAAATTAAAAAAACTTCTTTCTCTGAATATAAATTTAAATTCTTTTTATTCTTCTTAATAATTACTTCTTCATCTTTCCAATCACAACCATTTTGAATTTCACAAGAATTTTTCTTACTAAAACTCTCGCAAGATTTAACATTTCCGCTACAAGCATTAAATGAATCTCCAGCAACAGTATTTGCAGTGATAGAATCTTGGGGTATTGGTCCCCAAGTACAACTTTTTTGAAGAGCACAAGAAGATCCATCATGAAATTTAAAACAAGGAGTTGGAATTCCAGAACAATTAGATTCAATTGTTTTATTTTCTTCACAAACAAGTTTTCCACAACTCGTGCATGAAGCAGCTTCATAAGAACATCCTTTTGGAGGAAGGGCACACTCTTCAATACAAACTGGATTTAAAATTTCACAATTATAAATTCCACAACCATAAGAATCAGATTTTCCCGTCGATACAGCCTTTTCTCCTTTTGAACAAATTGGTTTTGAACAAACATTTGTACATTCAACATCCATCATTGTATTACTTTGATAAAGCAACCATTGACCATTTTTATATTCGGCACACTTTCCTCCTGAATAAGCAGCACCTTCAGTTCCAGAATTATAACCTTGAGTTTCACAATAAGCTTGGGCAGTTTCTGAAGTTTTACATAAGGC
>Ga0100379_10002041_pt1 | contig 19712 bp, 25 predicted proteins | sample CryGeymeta201503_FD_80418 | JGI IMG/M metagenome (GOLD analysis project Ga0100379, IMG submission 80418) | Groundwater microbial communities from Crystal Geyser aquifers in Utah, USA - Crystal Geyser metaG 2015-03 | ecosystem: Environmental > Aquatic > Deep subsurface > Groundwater | place...
CCTTAAATTTTATATTGATTATTCATCAATCATGATGTATGTACTCATTTGTCCTGAAAATATGAACTTAGCACGTGTTATATCAATTAATGCTGTCTCATAGAGTAAATCCGAGCAGGATGGCCCGACTACTTTCTGGATTTTTGAGGGTCGAGCTGGGATTATTATGAGGGATTTGGCTAAATTGAATTAAATCTTATTCTGAAGTGCATTAGATATATTCGAGATATTATGAGCAGATCTTCCAAACCCGCAGCCAGCAACGTCAAACAGCCCGCTAGAGCTCCTCCCTCCAACTGGAGAGACAGACTTGCCCCCGAGGACTACGACGAACTCAAGCAAACCTTCGAAGTGTTTGACGAAGACGGCAGTGGAACCATTGATCCCGTTGAAATCACCAAGGTCCTCTAAGAGTTGGGAGTCGACCGCAGAAACCCCTTCATCCTGAAGCTCATCTACAGCCTCAGAGACAAAGCTAAACCCATCAGCTTCGACGAATTCATCGACCTCATGGGCTCCCAAGTCGGCGAGGTTAAAACCAAGGACGGCCTTAAGAGAGTGTTCGCCATTTTTGACAAGAACGAGGACGGCATCATTGACTTTGAGGAATTCAAGGCAATTGCCAAGGATCTGAAGGACGGCATCAATGATGACGAATTGTTGGAAATGATGCACAGTGCTCACGTCAGCAACAAGACCTCCTCCAACGAAGGCTTCACCTTCGAGTAGTTCTACACAATTGTTGCCAGATTCAACAGCAAATGATAGGACTAGCCCATAACCTTATCCATATCACCATATAATTTGTACTAACTAACACACTAAAAACATTGCCATCACATACCGCACATATCAAGAAGCCTTGGCCAGCATCTGCTTCATTTGGCTGAACTTGGTGCTGAAGTAACTAGGTAATATGAGAAATACAATTATTTTTAGGAAGGCGTCAATAACTTTCGAGCAAGAATCCTCTCGTATATCTGAGCCATTGATAACGATTGGGCTGGAGGAGTTGTTGGAATTGAGGGTGTTGACGTAGTCTAAGGTGTAGTGGGGGTTGATGGGGTAAAAGGAGGAGTGTATTGGGTCTCTTTTACTGGATTTTTAACCTAGACTGTCGTAGGATCCACCCTCTCAGGCTTAAACACAGGCTCCTTCCTCTCCTATTTCTTAGCTCCTCCTCCATCGATCCCTGAATAAACGTACAATTACATCCACCCTTCAGGATAGGACTATCTCCAGCACATCGGTCACCATTCTGATTGAAGTTAATAATCTCCTCCTCAATTTTCAGAGCCAAAGGATCTCTCTTAGGTCCTTCTTTTTCAGTGTCTAACTTGAAGGAGATACCTTGGTTGTTATAGACAAGATCTTTTGTATCTTTACAGTCGTCAGCGAATCTCATGTTTGTCAAGATAAAAGTACGGATTTACAGAGGTCGAAGGGTGATGTTTTCTTTGAATAATTTATCAAAAACTAGGTTTTATTAGCCTAGATTAATGACTTTTTTCCAATTCCACTTGTCAGCTATAAATTTACTGTAGGGCATATTGCCACCAAGAGCAGCTTCAGTTATGTTAGCAAAGGTGACAGATCGAGCATAATAAGTCGTCAGGAATGGTGAAATCTGTCCAGCAAATAAACCAACAGTTGCCGAGCTAGAATCATTAAGATTTTGCACTCTTAATATAGTTGTATTGTCATCGAAGGGTCTCAGACTAAATTTAATTTCGTCGATGTTGCTGATACTGTTCCATTTGTTTCGTTTATCAACGTCAACCTCAGTACTTTCTACTCTTTAGCTTGGACTGAGACTATTGCCTTGGACGAACAGAGGCTGATCGTATAATCTCTGTACTCTTCGTTCGTTGTTGTCATAATTTTGAACAGTGACAACATGAGTGTATTTCTGGTACTAACTCCTATAGGCATTTTCATAGACCCATTTACCATCGTCCTCGCTCAATCTGTCAATATTGAACCACAAAGTACCAGCCCTGTATGCCGTCACACCCTGAGGCCTTTCCACATTAACCGATACCTTATCTTCCCCGTCTTGCAAATACGCAAAAGCTGTGCATGGATAGCTGTTTCCATCTAGATCATCATATTTTTATTTTGAAAAGAAAGCTTAGTAATCCTCATGTTTGAAGAGTTCACGTTAGATGGTCAGCCAACCGTTGGAGTCAACTACAAATTTCTTCTTGTTGTCTATTTTTGTGATAACCTCGAAGTAGAGATCAGAGAGATAGTATGATTATGTGGCTGTGATGGTCTCCACCTTCCATTCGTTGGGCTTAGCCTTTGAAATTGAGATGAGAGTCTTCATTTTATACCGTTTCCACTCAACTAAGAAAAACAGCATTTTTTTGCTCTCCAACTGCGCCACCGACTTGATGCTTGAAAAATCTTGAATTTGATTAGGATCATTTCCCAATGCATATTTTCCAGGTCTGATGTTGAACCCTCTATTATATCCTGTGCCATATCTCGACAAATGTTGATAATTTCTTGGCGTTCCTTTGGCAGTTACTCGCTTGTATCCAAACTCATAACTCTTGCCATTCAACGAAATAACAAAATGAGTCTCAGTATATCTGTAGTTGTCATTGGGCACAAATACTTTCATTTTGTTGAGTTCGGCAGCATTTTTCTCCACCTTGTTTAACCTTATTGTTGTAAAGGTAAACATTAATTTGTAGAGATATAATTTGCATGGACAGACTTCCTAGAAACAGAAACAATTGAGCTCGTATTAACAGTCGGGTTAGTAATGCTGACCGATAGGTAATTCGATGACCAATGGGTCTCGTTGAGGATTACCGTCAGTGTTAATAATCTTCAAGTAGACATCACCTGATGCATCTTTGGGGATTTTGCAAGTTGCTCCCATGTGACATTCGAATAAGGGCGAGTTGGTTCCAATCGGGAATTACTCCTAAAAGACAGTTCTCAGGACTCCTCTCTCCACCTCACCTCTCAATTGCTCATTTTCCAGCTCCAGCTCATCCATTACAGTGTACTTGCTTGTTCCTGAAATTCCATCATGATGCTGCAAATAGCTCACCTGCTCTGCTACTTTCTCTAAAGTTTTGTAATATTTTTTATTTCTCTCTGAATCCGGTTGGTTGGCATAGATGTCCATGAATATTTTTCTTGTTCCGTGTAACAGACGACCCAAGTCTCTATAATCTTTCTTGTGGTATGCGTCGGTTGTGTAGTATCCTGTCCAATATAATCCACTGTCATAGTCCCAAATTGGCATGATATCTTCACTTCTAGTGGCGACAGGTTTGACGCCTTGTCCGAATACCTCGCCCATCAATGTGATAAAATACTATGTTGGGTTGCCATAGACCGCCGTGACTCTGTTGCACTTCTCCATCGAAAACTTCTTCATCATGTGCTCCATCACAGTGTAGGAGTAGTTGTCGAATTTCTGAAAATCATGACCGAAATAACGCATGATATGAGTGCTCTTCAAGATCCGTTTCAGGAATTCGTTTTAGCTTCGGAGATTCCGCATGTAGGACTATTTGCTCTGACACATGTTTTAGCTTATGTTGCCGCCGATAAACTGATCTTAGAAACCGTGGATGGCCCATCGAATGTGAGTGGGTAAAGCACCGTAATATTGTCCATTTGCTGACTTGGCCCTCCAGATGAATTCCGTCTTGTTTTGGAGGAGGATGTGCTAATCTGATCTCTCGACAAAGAAGCCCTCAATGCCCAAATGTGCCAAAATAGCGAGAGTACTCTGTGAATGTCCAAAGCTATCAGCCGACACTGCTACTTTAGGATAATAGTCAAACTCCTTCTTCAAAAAATGCAGACCCAGCTCAAAATTTTAAATTATATCGTCGTAGTAGGCACAACCCTCGTCATGTTCGACATAGCCACCACCCAAGATCTCCCAATATTTTGTCTTGAGCAACTCCTTCACTTTTTACTTTTCGGAGTGTGATTGCTCTCGGTACCATCTTTTGAAAAAACCCATCTAACTGTTGACAAACATGCGATGAGCTTTCTGAGTGCGATTACTCTCAGTTTATCTGATGTTTTTGCTCTCCCATAAAACATTTTTGGCTGTAGTGAAGATGTCCTTGACTGAGCTGAACCTATTTTGTGCAAAATAGGAGCGAACGTCACCTTGTGATGGCTTGGGATCATAGTAACTATCGAAGTTAAATATCCAGAAGGCATCCAAATGTGGATGGACTGTCATGTGGAGAGTGTATGAATCTTTACCTTCAGTATCATCTTTGCAGTTTTAGTTTTAGGATGGGTTGTAGCATGGGTCACATGTTAAGACTGCTACTGCCAGGATAAGTATCAAAGCGAGTGCTCGCATATGTTGTTATATATATCTACCCAAATTTCCACTTCATAAACTCTCAAATCAAAATATGAATATTCAACTACCTTCCTTCCATCAAGCTAAAAAGCAACTGGTCCATGTTCAGAACCTGTTTAAAGTAGTTGTTTGATAGCTATTTGAGATAGGACAGTTCGTTATGGCATTTTCGATCTATAATTAAACGTTATTTTAATGAATTAGGAAGACTACGCCGATGAGGAGCTGTCTAGATTGGAGGAGATGATCAACGATAAGATCGACATCGTCAAGCGAGTGCTCTAGGAGGAGGACCGGTCTATTGTTGAGGAGATCGTCATGAAAAAAAGTCACTCCACTGATCCAAGTACTCCCCACTTCATACAGTTTATCCCAAGTACGACAAGAAGAGCTGCTACTACCAGTAGTTCTGGAAAGTCTATCTTCTCAATTAGATCATGATCTCCAAAATTAAGGAATACTCAGAAGGCAACAAAATATTGGTGAGAGAAGTGCACGAGTTGGAGGAGGCAGAAAAAGATTGGATGGCCATTTGGACCCAAAAGAGCAAGAAAAAAATCAGAAGGACCTCTGATATGATCTAAAAAACATATCAGTGCCCCTTCGAGCGTTGCCTAAGATCTTACGGCTCTGACGTTTCCCTCAACTTGCACATGAAACTAAAGCATAACAGTGGCACCAAAACTGAAAGAGAGAACCTCGCCAAATAAATTTGCCTAGCCGAATAGAAAGGTCAAAAGATCAAGATAACACTCAGTTTCCCACCTGGATATCTATAAGAATTCAGGGAAAGTTTCAGAAAAGAACATGCCCTTTGATTGTGCTAATGATTTGATTATTTTACGATATAATATCCATGATCGACAGCATATTCGAGGCAGGATAAAGCAGGGATCCTGAAACCTGCATGAAAAATCAAAAAGCATTGAAGACAATGGCACTAAAACAAATGGCATGGATCCTTAAGAAATATGGAAAATAAGAGAGAAGCAGCAACTACCATGCCTTCAAGTGGGGCGAATAAATCGAGGGACATCTGCTGTATCAGGACTAGCAAGGAATGCTACAGTTTACTACTATGGGTCACCAATAATATAGCGATCTTCCTTTTCCCGTATACAGCGAATTGGGCACATGGCAATTCGAGACCATCCCTGAATAACCTTACCACACCACTTGCAATTTCCAGGATATCATCCTCCCAATGCGTACAAAATATACCCTTCTTCGCTCAAAAAAATACATCTGCCTGACAATCTCCTGCGTCCCTTTTCTTGGTATGACCGAAAGTAAAATTTAATACGTACCTGGTCCTCATAATAATCTATCAAAAAGTGCCTACATCAACGATTCTCTTTTTACTAACAACAAGCTCTACCATGAATCGGTTGACTTCCAACAATATCGCTATGGTTACCCTGGACCAAAAACCTACATGAAAATATATCAAGATGTGAATACAGATTTGGAGGAACAAGCTAAAACAGAGCCAAACAAAGGTTATATTGAAATGGATAGCACTCTCATAGCTTGGGGATGCTGTGGCCTTCAAACTACCTTCAGTGCTAAGAGCTTAGATCATGCCAGATATGTTTATGATCAGCTGAGTACTACTGTTCCTCTTTGCTTGGCTCTTAGTGCGGGAACTCCCTTCATCAGAGGAAAAGTACAAAACAAAGATGCGATTCGAGAGCCGATTATGGTATTTTCTGACGATAGATCTCCTTCAGAGAGAGACCCTCAATCCCCTTAATATATTCCTTTGACAAGAAACATTCCGGTTCCCTTCTACATCAATAACGGCCCAACATTTAGAGCTGAGTATAACGATGTCAAGACAGGTGTTCGTGCAGAGCACATCGAGTTCGTCAAAAAAATCTTCAAAGAGAAATAGGTCTAGATTGATGACAACTTTGTGTACTTGATGGCATACACAAGTATGAGAGACGTCCTGATTACACTTTCAGGAAAATAGAGCTAAAAACAGCTCATATAATCCATGATCATGTTTGCCTGGACTTCCATCAGATTAAGAACGCCTCTTGATGACCAAAATTTGTGGCGGTTATAATTCAGACCAATTTAATGTCAGCTCACGGCCGACCAGAACTCAGCCTTCTGCCTGCTGACCTACCTGATCACCCGTCTGCTGACCGACGACCCTTCCATCAACCTCCTCATCCCCATCAGTAAAACCATGGAGAACTACTAAAGGGCTCAGGCTATCGACGCCGCCTTCAAGCAAAAGTTCTTCTTCAGGATCAACATCCACGACAGCGGTCTCCCTCAGATCGAGGAGCTGACCGTCAACGAGATCCTCTTCGGAAAGGGTGACTTCAAGGGTCTCTTCGCCGAGTTCGAGAGAGTGATGTCCGGATGCATCCAGAACTGTCCCCAAACAGCCAAAGTAATGAACTGCCTGAAAACGTTCCTTGCTGGCCGGTCGACTGGAAAGTTGAAGACCCTTGCTCGCTGGCAGAGGGACTTCGTCGACAAGCACCCTGGCTACAGCCACAACTCGATCCTGAGCAGGGAGGTCATCAACGACATGCTTATTCAGCTCCACCGTATCGAGTCGGGGTTAGTAGTTGATGAGCACTTTGCAAAGATATTCCCCGACTTGGAGGCACCTGTCAAGAACGAGCCAAACCATCCTCACCAGAAGTGCGGTCAGTGATAGAATTTATCTTTTAAAATAGTAATTCATGGGTTCAAATGATGAAAATCATTCTTTTTTGGGTCGCTTCTTCTGCGAGAAGCAGTAAATACCCAAATGCTGGCAAATATCCTCGATAGCTCCAGAAACATAGTTGAATGCAACGATCAAAATACTAATCAAAAAAAGCCAAAAGACCCACCACTGGAACTTATGCAATCCTGTGAACTCAAGTCCTGCCATGGCTATGGTTGTGATAATCAGAGGCAGCAACTCCTTGTGGAAAGTGTCAACAGACATCTACATAAATAAATGCTTACTTTAGTGACTGAGGCAACGATGAGCTTGCAAACTAGGAAGGCGATCAAAAACCCAAAACTGAACAAAATTATACCGATATTTTGGGTGAAGAATGAAAAATTTATCCAGACTGCACAGTTGGCCAGAAGCACAAATAGACTGAACAACTCTTTGAGGGATTTGAGTGATTTTGTTTCAGCGATGGTCTTAACCACTTCGTAAATGGTCATGAGAACAATCATGATGCCGAAGAAATAACTAATAACACCTCCAATGGGCATAGACAGTAAAGTGTTCATAGTCCTTCCCCTGAGACTGGAAAGAATAAAAGAAGGGAGAATATCTTTGAGGCCAACCACCCAGAAATCCTGACCGAAAATAGCTGATACTATAAAGATGATGCAGGATATAATTTGACTCTCCGTCACTCCCATCTGTCCTACATTGGTCACCAGCACTCCCGTGTTGTACTCCTTCCAGTTGGCAATCCAAAAGGCTGTATATGTTGCCAGAAACAGGACAAAAATGTATATGTCTTCCAACTTGGCAGCCTCACCAAGATCGATCATGAGAAAAGTCACACAGAAGGAGTCACATCCATGATCGAATAGCTGTCCCAAAGGTGAGCTGGTTTTTGTCCTACGAGCTTGTTTGCCATCGATTGCGTCTAAAGTTGAGTAGGTCCAGAGTGAGATAGCAGCATAGCTGAATACCCAGCCTGGTATGTTCTTCTGGAAGGTGAAGTCATGCAGCAAAATGATGATCGTAGATGACATGAAAGTCAACCAACCGATGAAGGTGATGAGATTGGGGGCCACCCACATGGGTACCAGAGTCACCATGAACTCCCAATATGGCTGAAAAGCATTATCAAGCCACGTATACTTTCCTGACTTGTAAGCATACTTATCTAATTGTTTGAGCCCTGCTTCAGTAATATATCTTCCCATTACTATTATTTTATACTATCACTTGTCATATCATCAACAGTCTCGATTTGTCACTTCAAATTTATTTGCGATCTAACTTTTTTAGTCTGACACTTCTGCGATTAGCAGTTACATGCTATTCGTGCTCGTATCGTGTAGTTAGTGGACTATCTTTTGATTCGCCTTGGAAATCTATTGTTTTGGACATTGACTATCGCTGAGAGGATACTTTAGAACGACTAGGGGTGATCTTAGGCATGTTCAATTGTGTTGAGATGAAGGTTTCTGAAGATGGCTTTTCCACACTGCCTATTATTTGCTTCTTAGGTGAGGCTAAACTTGATTCTTAGAGTGCAAGGTAATTGCTGTGAACTGCTGTAAAGAAGTGTGAAGGTTTTAGTTAGGATTAAAGCCATCCTAGATGCGGTTGGCTCAAAACAATCCTATCTATAACCTTAACAAACTCTTAAAGAACTGCCCTTCTGATTACCCCTTTATTCATCTCTTTTCGCCGATATCTCACACTTTTTCCTTCAATCTAAAAGATCAACCCATCGTTATAGGTCACATATATTTCCTTCTCCTTCTGCTATGGCTCAATTTAAAGTGCATAGGCCATCATGACGCTTTCTATCAATTTTGCTATTAATTGAGACAAATCTCGATTGACAGAATCATGTAACACCAATTTTTTATTGAAGGAATCAAGTATTTTTTTATTCTATTTGGCCTATATAGACACATCTGACTTTATTTTGATGATCTGATTATGAAATTGGTTTATTTTACCATCTATCGTATCTTTAGCTTCTTTTAGATCAGCCCGTGATATTTATATTTATTTTTTGACAGCTTCCACCATCGGTTCAACTGAATACACCATTTAAAATATCCTGTTTTGCTCATCTTTCTATTATTTTGGTCTCATTCTCTGGACCACCGAGTATATCTAGTCTTTTTTACTTTCGATAAAAGAATTGGAATTGAGGTAGTTTATCGTCTTTTGCTATAATTAATTTAGTTTCTATTGGAGGGTCAACTCTGAAGTATATTTCATGGTTTATTCTAATTATTTCAATTTGGTGATAACTGATTAGTTTGTATTTTTGGCTAGGGTTTGAACTTAGTTGTCTATTGTGGTCCGTAGGTCCACTGCTACATGTTTTGCCAATTTGTCCTATAACTCTTCCTGTATAGTGACCATTCTGTCCTAGTGATTTTTCAGCTCACCTCGCAACTACCCCAGTCGACTCTCAAATGCATTCAACTCTCCTAATTTTTTTATCAGCACCGGTAGAAATTTTCTAATTTCGGGTGTCAGTGACTAATCGATCATCTCCCTCACACTTATCTTCGCCATTTCCATTTGGACCTTCATGTACTTCATATCCTGTTCGTAGTCACTGCTGAGAATAGAGTTGTTTTCGAGTACTGCCACTCTGTCCATCAATCTACGTGAGTCCTATCGTTAGCTATCATACAATGAGGCTAGATTTGCCACTTTCTGGTGCTAGTGCTTCTCCTGTTTACGTTGCTCCTCGATCAGCTTTACTTTGTTTTTGAGCATCTCCAACTAGTCTCCGAAATTTGTTATTTTTCCTAAATAAATTAAGATGCCTACCTATTTACTGCTCGTAGTAATTTTATATATTACTTCTCAGCACTTCAATGGCATCTCGTTGGTCTTGTTTATTCATTTAGATCTGTTCCAAATATTGCTAATTTTTATTGCTCTAAAATAAACCAATAACTTACAATTTCCTCAATACTATCCCCTTGTTTGGCTGTTTCTCGAAACAACCTATCTAACTGCTCTTTAATCTCTAACATCTAATTGCTGTGATCGATAATTTTAGATTATTTATCCTGGTTGAATGAGTCCACTTTGTTCTGCAATTTATCCAGAGTCAAGTTAAGGGTTAATATTTGCTACTCCAAATATTGCTGTTTGGCTTGAGTTGACTGTAGAGTAGCATTTTGTCCTCTTAACATACTTGTTTCCTCTATTATGTAGGCAATATGCTCCTCTACTCTTAATTAACCCATCACTACCTGGCAATAACAGGTGCCAAAGCTTAGACCGTAATTTTCCTAATACTAACATTTTGCTTATAATCCGCCACAACCTTACTAGTCTCCACCGTTCCCTCCTTATTATCTCCTTGCATAGGTTATATAATTCTTGTTTGCTTAATTTATAATACAGCATTTCAAATCGTAACTATGGAGAAACATCAGGATGAGTAACTGTTTGGCTTGAACAAACGACTATACAAGAAGTAGAGTGTATGATTATTTAGAACTAAGGAGTAGTTTACTTTCAAAAGGTACAAATAAGGGGATGTAGCATCAGCGATAATGTTTTCCTACCTGGTCAACCATAATTGACTGCACCTAATGATACCTATTAGACTGTCCATCTGCCTAAACATAATATTCTGGAGTAATCACTCAGAAGATAAGTCTAATCTATTGTCTTTGCCTAAACCTTCATCAATCAAATTGTCTATGACAGCAAAGATCCCTCACCTTATACCAAAGATACAGATCCTGGTGCCTATAACCTCGATGTTTTGCCATACTACCTTCCCAAAAATAAATAAGATAATGTTTTGATATTCGAGTCTAGGTTTTAGTGTGGCAACTTGAGAAGAGTCATCCAGAAGTACAGTTTGTCTTAGGATAGATCATAATACGAGTACAATCTAGTGTTGGCGACAGATTACAATACTAACGGACATACCCAATGGTACTTCTTCTCGGTAGCCAACACCCGCAAAAATGTCTAATATCGCTTCAACATAATCAACCTCCTCAAACCTGACTCCCTCTACAACGTCGGCATGAAACCTCTCATCTATTCCTAACGCAACGCCCTCCACAAAGGAGTGGGTTGGGTACGAGAAGGTGGCGATATTTGTTATTACACAAACAACATGAAAAGAAAGTATGGAGGTTACTACAGCAGTTTATCCTTCACTTTAAAATTTGAAAGTAATTTTGCTGTGATAGCTAGATGACAACGATACTGTCTATGTGGCACATTGCTATCCTTATACCTATACGAAGTTGTTGAGGTTTTTGAAAGGATTGGAGAATGATCCTGTTAAAAAACATCGGTTCCAAAGAAAATTTCTCTGTTTGACTGAATCAGGTAATAAGTAAAGATAAGTGTGACTGTAGTTTGGATTATCTGACAATTGGAGAAGGAAATAAAGATAAAAGAGCCATCATTCTCACCTCTCGCGTCCATCCAGGTTAAACCATGAGTAGTTACATCATCGAGTATATTATTGAGTTCCTACTGGGAAACAGCTCACTTGCCAAAAGTTTAAGAGATAATTTTGTGTTCAAAATTGTACCGATGTTGAACCCTGATGGTGTCATTGTTGGCAACTACCGCTGCAACTTGTCAGGTGCTGACTTGAATCGACAATGGATCTAACCCAGCAAGAAGGCCCATCCGACCATCTACTTCACCAAACAAGTACAGTTATACTCTAATGCAGCTAATTCGGCAGACTAAAGCTGAGAGGGAGCTGGCCCTATGTTGTGACATTCACGGCCACAACCGCAAGAAAAATATATTCATATGTATATCTGAGATGATTCAGATGGCTGTGCATCAAGAGACAACTCAAAGAAAGAGCAAATATTCCCCATGCTGATGAGTAAAAATTGCCGAGTATTCAATTTCAAAGATTGTTGCTTCTAAGTCCAAAAAGATCGCTAAGGAGCCGCCAGAGTATCATATTATATTTATCATAGATCGCCTTATGGAAGGACCTGAACATTATCAATTGCTTCACCCTCTAAATATCTTTCTGTGGGTCAGATTTCGGCCAATATGAGTTCTACCATTTCAATCTCAATATTTACAAAGATATCGCACATGGCTTTTGTCAATCACTGGAAGATTACTATGAACCCACTCAGAGCAAAGTGAAAAAAGCCATGGATGAACTGGAAAGTTATGCCAGAAATTTGAAGATAGACTAAAGTGGCAAAAACAGTTAGGATAGTGACTACTCGGGTGATGAGAATTAGATCGTAGCTGGTGGCAACAAGGAAAAAGAAGGGAGAGACTCACGCGATAAAAGAAGCGTCGAAGGTCGTGAGCAAAGAGATAACACTAATGACAAAACCACCAAACCTAGGAAGCTACCCATTCCAAAAGCTGCCTCTAAGAGTAAAAAATGATAAAAAATGCAATTCATTTCATTTGGTTCACAATATAGATATATTATCATTTTGGACGATTGAGCACAAGAGACTAGGCTATATCGATATCTGGCTCTACCTTGCTGACCACCTTCTTGATGGGTATATCCCCTCCAATGTATTGTTCCTTTGACTACACTAACGTTTTACCGAGTGACAGGATCCCTTCGAATAAAAATTGTTGTCTTCTGGCTTTCTATACTTTCAATTTTTAAACTGTCGGTTGCAGTTAAGCCGTAATTATCTTTCGAATCCCATACAAATAATTTAGATCTTCCTGACTGACCTCCTACATTTTTTGGCCCTAAACGAATGACAAATTTTACTGGAGGGCCTTTATGACCTCCTTTAGATCCTCTACGATGCTCTTTTGTACTACTTTATGCACCTATTCCTTGGGTAGATAGTATTTGCGTTGCCTTAGCTCTGAAATGACGCTAGCTTTGTTATCACATATAGGCGACTGCTGCCGCAGTATTTAGTTACGTCTTTCACGATTCTTCTATAGAGATTTTTTCGCAGTGAACAGGTACTATCTCAGACGCATACGCTTGTCATTTGAAAGTGTGCTCTCACGTACTTGGGTTAACTTTGTATCACTGCGAACCTTAGAAAGTTTGTTTCTTGTACTTGCACTGTTCGGTTCTGAATCCAATGCGTTATTGGGCTACTTGCTCTCGAGTTTCAAGTTTGAAGGTGTTGGGATGTCAGCAGTTGCAGATTATTTTTTACCATCAGTCTACAATAATTCTTTCTTGGGAAAAGGAGGCCTTGAACCACTTTGCTAAATTTTGATAGTCGACGGATTTTTAGAATTGAATGAAGTTTGTCCCATCAAAGGTGGCGATGGTAACCCCAATAGTTGACTCACCTGTCCAACATCCAACTATTCTATTTTTTCCTTTGCCCCACTCATCAATAATAATATCCTTCCACCAAGAGCCCCCTCACTTTTAAACATTCATTTGTGCCATTTGTTCAATAATAGAGTTATATTGAGCACTTATAGTTATATATCGGTAATAAAGAGAAAAACTTAAATTTAAAAAGGATGAATATGGTAATCATCTACTTGTGAACTTCAACTTCGCCTAGTTTCGTGGTGCAGATCGATGGAGTAGTCAGATGAGATCTTGGGATGTTTATAAGTCGTTATGCTTTTGAAGTTTGTAATAAAATTGTTGAACACCCCCTAGATGAGCACAGAAAAGGAGTAACACCTCTATTTCAATGACAACTATCTCACTCAACTCAAAAAACCCCCATGCTCATTAGAAACAGCCTACCAAACCCCCAAAAAATGGAGGAAGGAGTACACCTATGTCAAGGGTGAAGAGTCACATCTCGCCCGCAGACGAATGATCCTCAAAGATCACCCCTAAATCGCCAAATTACTCGTAGAAGACAAACCTTACACCGTTGTGATAGCCATCACCATCAGTGCCCTCCTTATGCTAAACTGCTACCTCACCAAGGTACCTGTTTAAATTTATACAGGACATGCCCATTTGGTTCGTTTTGCTTAATGCCTATGTTGTTGGTGGCTTCTTCTGTCATACCCTGCATTGCTGTATTCACGATTTCATGCATTTCTGTGGAGGATGCAACATGACTATCAATAAAGTGCTAGCGGTCATATGCAATATCCCCATGGGATTACCCTCAGCCATCTCTTTTGGCAAATACCATGCTGACCATCATAACTTTTTGAACGAGACCAGAAGAGATCCCGACTTGCCTCTACCTTGGGAGTCCAAATTATCCTATGACTATCCCTTCTACAAATATGTCTTCTACGCCATCATCGAATTTTTCTATGCACTTAGACCAATCTTCATGCATAACCCTTCCATGAGGATGGATGAGGCCCTCAACTACATCTTCATCTTTACTAGTGATTATCTCATCTATCACTACTGGGGATTAGGTGCCTTCCTCTATATTATCATTTCGGGCTGCAGCTCAATCGGACCTCACCCTGCCGCCATTCACATCATCGCTGAGCACTACGAGTTCATCAAAGGTCAGGAAACCTACGATTATATCGGCTGGTGGAACATCCCTAACTTGAATTTAGGGTACCACTTAGAACACCACGACTTTCCTACTTGTCCTTGGTGGAATTTGAGAAAAATAAGAGAAATCGCACCCGAGTACTATGAATATTTGCCCTACCATACTAACTACTGGAAAGTCCTGAAGAATTTTTTGGGAGACAAGAACTTCAACCTTTACTATCGAACTATCAGAATACCCGAAAAACCTTAATGATTTCGTCCTCCTTATTCAGTTCCCTCTTATTTAATTAATTATGATTCTTGGAAATTTATTGGAGCTCAGAGCTGTTTCATTTGAGATTGTGTAAGGGTATAGTATAATTAATTTTATTACTACTTATGATCAAGGTCAAACACGAAGCCTAGATCCATATTTTCAAAGTAGATAAAAGTACCACCTACGAAGATGTTCAAGAACTTGTCAGGATAAATTTCAGAAAAAAGCCGTAGTTCTTCCAGTTTTGCTACATCGATGCAGACGGTGATGAGATTGAGGTCAACTGCTCCGACGATCTCAGGACAGTCATGGAGCTGGAGTAAAGTACAGTTAAGGGTAAGAAGAAGGTGCTTAAATTGCTCATAAAAGAACAACCAATCGAATAGCCGATTGTGCTGATGCCATAGGAATAGGAGCAGACCAACACATTCTAAATACTGACACAATCCTCGACATCGGAGTACTACGAATTGCCTGAAAATTCCCTAACTAATTCGATGATAGTACTGCAAGATGAACCAGAAGAGGATGAGCTCACTGAAAAATAAATCGCGGATATTGCTAAAACCACACTTGACAAAATATACAAAAACTGTCTTGATGAGATCGCCAGATAGGAAGATGAGCTAGTCAGCAAAGAGGTCGATTGTTATTTGGACAAATTGTACAACAATATCATTGAGGATGAGTCACAATAATTAAGAAGAAGGTAAATACAGCAGAAAAGACATCAGATGATCTTACAACACCAAAAACAACAAAGATAGTAGTAGACCACCCTCATGATCCAAAACAGTCTCAATAAATTGCTACCTAACTTCATCAAAACCCTCAGCCAAAAGACCATAGATAGTGTCAAATAAATCCTGGCCTCCTAATGATCCCCATTATAGTTATTTGCATATGACTAAATATAGCTCATTCACATCACTGAACAACTGCTCTCGGTCTAGGATTTCCAAGCATTCATGCCACCTGTCATGCTGATCGCTTCATAACCTTGTTTTGTGAGAAAATTTGCAGAATTGAGGCTGCGGTGTCCACTTCGACAGTAGACAAGATAGGTGAATTTTTTATCCAGATCTTGATAGCGATTTTCGATGTCGAAGTAGGAAAGATGCATGGAGTTGGGGATGTGCGACATGCAGCGTTACATGCTTGTGCGTACATCGAGCACTTTAAAATTTGGATTTTATTTGTTTTGTTTGATGAGCTCCTCTGCCTAGTCTACACTGACGGTCTTAGCTGACATTTGATATTATTGATCGGGAAAACAATAATTAAAGGGTTATCCTATACAAGACTATTGATTTCCCCTCTCTCTACAAATAATTTTGTTGCCTATTTTTTCTATTCTTTTTACACTAAGTATATCAACATGCTCCAAGCTCATTCCATTTAAACAAATGATTTTTTTTGAATAGATATTAATAATAATAAGATATTTGTTGCCATAAAATAGGCTCAACCGGTCTTTCCCTTGGGATCCCCATCAATAGGAGTATCACTTTTGAGAAAGACCAAACAGCAAGAGTCGAATTGTGGGGTAGCGGCACTCAATTGCAACTTGCCCTTATGCGTCGATTGACATCTCATTCAGCATCTTGCCAGAATGTTATATGCTGGATGATATTTGATTATTTAGCCTGTTGGGGCTGTTGAGCGGGTGAATTAGATTTGTTGTATAATAATAAGAATGGGAGCCAAAAAGAAAGTGGAAGTGCAACAGGCACCGCCTCCTCCTCAACCTGAAAAACCTACCAACGTCATCCTCAAAGTAACCACCTCAGATCATAAATAATTCAAAATATCCTAAGACCTCCTCACCCGCTTCTCCCCCAAAGCCAAATCCCTGGCCGAAAGTTCTAAGGATAACAGCATCAAATTTGACGATATTGACTCTTAGAGCTTCGAGTACATCGTTAAATATATTGAACTGCACAAGGACAAGGATCCAGCGAAGATAGTGGTGCCTATTAGAAGCAACCAAAGTGTGGCCCATATCATGTAAGAAGGTGACGCCGAACTACTTGAAAAAATACTGTAAAAAGGTGACGAATTATTATTAAAAATGATGGACACCACCTTGGCCCTTTAGCTATAATCCTTCCGAAGAAGACTGGCCTGCGCTGTCGCCATAAAACTAATGCATTTCACCGTCTAATAACTCAAATAAGAATATGAGCTCAACTAACACAACTTTGAGGACGAAGTTTTGAGGAATTAGACGAGACCTTTGATTGATTAGTTAAAGAAAACTGTCATGGAGTAATAGAACTGATCACGTGATATCTTCGACCCATTCATCGTTGTGAACTTCTTCTGCTGAGGATTGCTGAGAGGAGTTTGTTTGGCCGCCGATGGTCCATTGAGAATAGTATTGGAGCCCGAATAAAATGGCCCAAATTGTGCCGAGGATTATCAAGATCCACATCATACATTTTTACAATTTTTTGATCCCTCCCAATCCTAAGTCCTCATCGGCATAAATCAGTATAAGTGACCCGCTTCTCCCAAATCTCCTATACAACTCTTCAATAGTCGGTCCAGCCTTCAATCGCACATATTTAGTTTGTTCTTTCTCTGTATGCAGGCAGAAGAAATGCAAAGGTTTGACTTGTATTTGCTCAAAGAGGCGATACATGGCTTGCTATATTTTGAGATCTTTTTTGAAGAGCATGCTGAATTGATAGGAGTGTACAAATTAGTGGTGGGCTCTGGTAACTTTTTGGAAGCATCGACATGTTTGGCGAAGTAGATTGGAATACAGTCTGGATGTTTATGCTTGAGATGACGCATATGTTGCTTTTCGAGTTACTCGTCATAACGCTGAGCCTCCTCTTTGAGCTTCTCCTCTGTCTTTTGAGTATCTTTGGACATTCACTATTGATTATAAATGTGAGTCAACTGAAGTCAACCTGATATCATAGCAGGCTCAAAATATTGTTGCTGTTGTTGGTGCATTTTATCGAGTCAAGTTGCTTATTCTGACTCATCAAAGTGGAGGTTCTTCTGGATACTTACTGTTGATTTAGTAAATGTAGTCAGCTTTGTGGAAGACATAAAAATATGATATCATGGTCATGGCAGTCCGTTCTTGTCATTACGACTTCTTTACAGAATGGATCTATGGAGCGAAGATCCAGCTCTCCTGCCGCTGCCTCCAATAAATACCTCTTTTCTCTTGAGCTCCAATCCAACATTTACCAAAAATTCCTGAGTTTAGCTTCCATTTTTCCTGCTTTAAATGACCCCCATCAAAGCTATAGGTTTTTCATGGGTCCCAATATCAAATGAGTGCTGTTTGGTCTTCGGCAAACACCTAGGATTACCTACCTCTAAAATTCTCTCTTTACTTGTTGCTATCCTAATATATTCGATTCCCTTCCCACAAAACAGGTCCATGTTGGCTATGTACTCATAATCTCCAAGCAAAAGTTCAACAATTTTGATGTTGTTATACTGTGAAGGAATGGAAAAAGATTCGATTGTTTTGGTCTCTTTGTTGGTAGACTTTCCAGGTTAGCCTTCGAGGATGTCGTAGTCTGTTGTGAGGGAAAGAATATGCTCGTCAGAGTAGGTAAACACCATCCGCTTGATTCTATAATTCTTCTCTGTTGGCAGTTTGGAACTGTCATCGAATTAGCGATAGATACCTTGTCCCCAATTGAGCCCTCTGTAGACCTTATGAGTCTCGAACAGACCACCCGAGTTGTTGTGGATGACATCCTGGGAGTACCTGGCAGTTTTAATAGGCTCCAGAGTGTTAAAATTCTTTCGTTCTTTGTCTTTGAGACGATACAGAATGATGCTGCTTTCTTTTTACTTACGAGCTATTATATCTTGGGACTATGCCAATTGACGCTCAGAATGCTTAAGCTTTAGATTTAGATTATCGATTTCGAGTCTGCTATTCTTGTCGTTTAACTTCTTGGCGTTCTATAGCTGTCTGTACCTTTCCAGTAATTTTTAAAATTACTAGTGCAGCTCTGGATCTGCATGTTTGTTTTTCTTTTTTGGCTCAGGAGGGGCTGTCTTCGCTGTTAATTTTATTTCCAAGGTGCTGACTTGTTCTCTACAAGTTTTGATCGTCTTTTACATTTCTTATTATTTTTTCTTGTGCTCCTGCACTTTTTTCTTGAGGTGGACAATTTACTCGTTTTGTTGCATTATTTTATGATTGAGCTCTTCTTCCTTCTTGTAACTATCACCATTTTTTTCCTGTTTGTCTAACTTCTCGAATAGTCTTATTTGAGCGTTCAGCTCTTCGATGATCCTTTACTTTTCTTTTATTTGATTCTTGAAAGAATCTATTTGCTACCCGTTGAGATATTGAAATTTATAGCGAAGTTGATCAAGCTATTTTCTGAGAATGCCGTTCTTCTTGATTTAGTTCTCAAGCTACTTTTTTGTAATCTAGCTCCTTGACTCTGAAGGTTTGTGCTCCTCCTCTTTTGGTTTCTGTTGCACCTTCTTGAGTACTGAACTCAGTTGCTCGTTCAGCTGCTTGAACTAGGCCTTTAGTGACTCGTTCTGACGCTTCTGCTTCTGAATCAACTTCAACCTGACTATAGTCTCTCGTACATTTCAGAGATGCGATTTTGGTATTTTTTTATGATTCTGTTGACGCCCTCCTTCGATTGGAGCTCAGCTTAGGGAACAACGATCTCGGAATGGACTGCCTCGAATGAAGTCTGCAATTCCTTTTCGGCTGAAGAAGCCTCCTCCATAACAATTAATAATAAACTTGAAGGCAAAAGTGTTGCCAAGCAAAAAGTTACAGAAAAGATCCGAAAGGAACAAGAAGACAATGCTGTCAACTACAATATTGAAACACAGGCCATTTTGTTGGATATAAAAAAGAGGGCTGTCGTCACACAGGCTTCCCAAGCGGTCCCCCACCTTAGTACTGACCGTGCCTCAAGCCGCTTAACTTCGGAGTTCGGATGGGATCCGGTGCTTTCGGCTTAGTTTGAAC
>Ga0100379_10002042_pt1 | contig 19706 bp, 13 predicted proteins | sample CryGeymeta201503_FD_80418 | JGI IMG/M metagenome (GOLD analysis project Ga0100379, IMG submission 80418) | Groundwater microbial communities from Crystal Geyser aquifers in Utah, USA - Crystal Geyser metaG 2015-03 | ecosystem: Environmental > Aquatic > Deep subsurface > Groundwater | place...
AGGATGGAACCCTATTACGATATTAGGTTATATCACCGGTTGGATCGAAGATAGATTTTCATACAATTTTAGAAGAATATTGACAACACCATATTTTTTAAAAATAAAAATAGTTAGCAAAGAAGAAAAAACGTTATCAAATTTAGATGGTATCCCAACTGATCAGGTACATTTATATGGTATTATCGAAGAAGTCGTTAAATGCGGAAGAAAATTTAGACAGGGTGATAAAATATTTTTCAAATACATTGACCGGCAGCCAGAAAATAAAGATAAATATAAAATAGGTGAAACATACTTCATTCCATTTAGAGTTATAACCAAAGAAACTTCTGCATTCGAGGGATTATTTGTTCAATTTTATTCCATTGGGGATGATGTATATCTTGTTAAAGATGACAAAATATTTATACCTGATAATTTCTTTTTATTAGGAGAAAAAATAGACTGGGAAATATTTAAAAATGAATTTACTGACAAATATTTATCATGGAATTTACAATGACTTTAAAAAAATATATAGTATAATTATAGAATTAAACTCAAAACTAATAGAGACCTGAACCCGAGCATTTATACAGGTTATTAATACATTCAAATCATTTTCTCCAGTGCATTCAAATAGTAGAATCTATTCTTTAGTTGGGCATATCTTCAACTAATAATATTTCTAATCCTAAATTCTCTCGTTTATTCTAATATATCGGTTATAAATATTCTACTTTCGTCATTTTGACGAAATTTTCGTACAAAAAGACGAAAAATGCGTATTGAAATTAATGTATTAAAAAACTACTTTTACATTGTGTAAAAACTAACTCAGCTTTATCAATAACTGTACTATGAAGAATAAAATTATCTATTTTTTAATATTATTATCTGTCAATTTAATTTCTTGTTTTAATTTGAAAACAAATGAAAATGAGTATGGTAGTATTTTTTTTGCTAGATACCTTATTTATGAATATGCCGATATAAAATTATATTCTATGACAGATACATTGAATATTCAAATACCTAATAAATTTTGCTTATACAATGTTAAAAAAGGAATGTATACACTTGAGTATTATTTATGGGATAAAAAATATATTGTTAATAATATTCCAGTTTCTGGTGATTCAATCACTGTAGTAAGTATGCCTGACTTCTCTAAACCTGGCCTTGTTCAGTATCAGTGGAATAAACACCCCTTAAAAATAAAACCGTATAAAATCGTTTTTAGTTCTTCAATTTCAGGTAAAATAATTGATAGAAGTGGAAAAGGTACGCCCGGCATAAGCGTTTATATTAAAAAACACGAGTGGTGGTCCGCGGTAACAGATGAAAATGGTTATTATTTAATCGATAGTATATTCCCCGGTAATTATGAAATAATTGCTTGGAAAGAAAGATATCATAGACTTGAATATTTAGATGTGAAAATTGCAGAAGATTCAGTTACTATTCTTGATATGATTATGATTTATGATTTGATTCCCGAAAAACCTGACCCCATAAAACCAAATTATAAAATATTAAAAAAATAAGGAGATCTCATGTATAAAAGAAATATATTCATTTTTTTATGTGTTCTTCAAATGTATTGTAATATTACATTTGCGCAAATTCAGGAAAAAGTAGACTTTTTTATTAAATCTATTTCCATTCAATTTGACGAAAAATCAGTTCTTAAAAACGACGAAAATTATTCAGATGTAATTCCAATATCATCAACAATGACGAAGGAAAAATTAGAATTTTTAGGAATAAATCCATTAGATGCTGATCCGAAAGTTAAAACATTTGTTAAAATTGTAGAAAATGAATATCTTGAATCAACAGAGGACTATAATGTCACTCTACAAGTAGGGCAGTACGCAATTGTCGAATTCAGAATTTCTAAAATTGCAAATATAGCAGAGAATTCAATCGTTGAATTTATATCTTTAGCAAAACCAATCGATTTTCAGCTCGATGAAAGTTCTCAAAAGGTTCGTTCAACATTAGCACATCAAAATTTTGGATTGAAAGGTGAAAATACTCTCATTGGAATTATAGACTCAGGAATTGATTATAAGAACCCTGATTTTAAAAATAACAGTGGAACAGAAAATAGAATATTTTCCATCTGGGACATGCTGGCTACACAAGGACCACCACCAACTGGTTTTAGTGCAGGAACAGAATGGAACCATAACCAAATACAAAATCAAACTTGTACACATTCTGATCCTGAAGGTCATGGAACTTTAGTTGCTGGTATTGCAGCTGGTAACGGAAACTCCACAGGTAATAGCATTCCAGCAAATACTTATGTGGGAATGGCACCCGTAGCCAATTTACTTGTAGCTAATACTACAAAAAATACTGCATCTGTGGTTGAAGCCTTGAAATGGATATCAGATAAGGCTATTGCTGAGAACAAGCCTTGGGTGGCAAATTTAAGTCTGGGCACAAAATGGGGCCCACGTGATGGAACTAGTCCGTTTGAAAGATGTATTGATGATATTTTAGAAAGTCCCGTCTTCGGTTCAGGTAGAATAGCCATAGTCTCAGCAGGAAATGAAGGTAAATCAAAGCGTCATATTACTGGGTCGGGTACAAATACTCAGACCCGTGTCTTCAATATTAATTCGACAACATTTAGCACTAATGAGCATATTTACTTAGAAATTTGGTATCCACAATTTGATAATTATTCAATAAAGATAACCACACCAAATAATAATTCATATGGACCTTATTCAATAGGATATGGCACAACTACGAACGCTGGATATGGTTGGGTAACAAATGAGGGTTTTATATTTGTTAACAATGCAAGATATAGTAATGAATATCCTAACTACTATCGTGACACTGATGATAATCTTATATTTATTCACTTATCTGATATATTGCATAATAATACGCAATATCATCTTGAGAATGGGAACTGGACGATCGAATTAACTGGGCAAAATAGTTATGGACGTTGGGATGGTTATTTGATTGAAGGTGGTGTAAGTTCTATATTTTCCGAAGGACATTATGATAATTCACGAACTCTGACAGAACCAGGAACATGTTATAATGTAATAACTGTTGGGTCGTTCAACTCAAAAAATTATTGGTTGGATGTATATGGAAATCCACAATCTCAATCTTCATATATTATTAATCAAATTTCAGATTTTTCTAGTCAAGGACCGACACGTGATGGTAGAAATAAACCTGAAATTTTGGCACCCGGTGCATGGGTTGCTTCAACAAAATCAAGTACCTACAATGGATCTCCTCAAAACACAGCGCGGGATGGGAAGCATTATCATTCTATAGGAACAAGTTTAGCTGCTCCACATGTTACCGGTACTGTGGCATTATTATTTCAACAAAATCCAAGCTATACATTAAATCAAATAAAAGAAATTTTAGATGAAAGTAAAACACCGGAGGGGTACCTGGATGTTTATCAAGCAATCTTGTTACATTATCAAGATCCTTTATTACCAATTAGAAAAAATCCTTTAGCGCGTAGTTTAAATAAACAATTTTATTTCTATGACTTTGAACCTGAAATACTATTTTCTGCGAAAAGAAATAAAATCAATTAGTAATTGGGTCAAATCATCCTTTTAATCATAAATGCAAAATTAGAATGAAAAACTATCAACCAATAAGTCCGTCTACAAATGGAGTTTTAAAATGAAGAAGTATGTTTTAATATTATTCTTATTTTTTACAATTTTTAGTCAGTCTATTATAAGGGCACAAAGTTCTTATGACTACTTAATAATAACCCCCGATATTTTTACCGGATCAGGCTCAACCTGGGTAACTGATTTAATGGATCTACAAACTTCAAGAGGTTACCATCCTATAATCGAACAGGTATCAACCGGCGATTCACGAGAATACATTAAATCCAGAATTGCATATTATTATAATACCTATCCTATAAAATATGTTCTATTTGTTGGTAATGGAAAAACAATTGGCAATCATCAAACTGACGGCGGCTACCAGTGGCGGGTAGAAGATACAGATAGTATTGTGGGAGTAGTTGATTTTATTACTGAAACTTATATCCCATTTTGGATGCTATCAAGTAACGACCCATTTTCATCTACCGGATCATCAGATGTTGCCTCAGATGATCCTTATATAGAAGGTTTAAACAGTCATGGGGCTGTTTATTTAGGAAGAATACCCGTAGGTTCTAAAACAGAAGCAAACAATTATGTATCGAAGTTGACATCTTATTATCAAAAATTATCTTCTCCTATTTACTCACCTGGTATGAATCGAGAAATTTTATTAATAGGTGATGTCACCTGTCAATCAAATGGATGTGCAGGCGAGCTAGTAACGAACTTAAATAATGAATTAATTAATAATCATATCCCGATAACGACTGAAATAATTCAATTGAAGGTATCTGAAAATAATTCTTGTCCCTCACAGGAGACATGGAAATATTGCCCAGATAGGCAAACTATTTTCGAGAATACATTAAATCAAGGTGCAGCAGTAATATCTATCTTAAGTACAACCGGAGGTCCGGAAAACTTTGCTGACTGGTATTGGGGTAATGATAACAGAGTTCCACTCCCACATCCTCCAATAGGTTTTAATCTCTCAAACATAAATACGGGAATGCCTTTCCTGTTTGCACCAAACTGTACGCAAGGCGCCGTACATCTGACCGAGTTCGAAAGTACAACAAGGAAATTATTAATATATCCTAATGGTGGAATTATAGGGGCTATTGCTCCAACGTATGGTAGTGAACAACATGCAAATGGATATGTATTAAACCTATTTAATGATTTAATTCATCAGGATGAATTACTCACATATAGTGAGATTTTTAAAACAATAAAAGATGAACTCGTTAGTAGATATTCAGGGTTCGCTTATTTCTATAACTCACTTATTTATCTTGGTGATCCATCATTAGTCCCCTCAATCTACAAACATCGTTCAGGTAATATCGCTTCGAACACAACCTGGAATGGAAATTATGTAATTGATGCTCCATTAACCGTTGAATCTGATTTTACATTAAATCTTTCACCGGGTACAAATTTATTTTTTAATACGGGTGTAAACTTGACAGTAGATGGAACACTTTACGCAAATAAAAATAAATTTGCACTTGCCGGGCTTACAAACGATCGTTGGGGTTATATCGATTTTACTAATCAGTTCAGTTCCGGTTCGTATTTAACAAACTGCGAAATAATAAATTCTGCCGGATTGAAAATGAGGAACGGCGCAGATATCATGTTAGATAATAATCATATAAAAAACAGCACACAGGGAATTTACATCTATAATTCTCAACCTATAATAATTAATAATTATATTGAAGACCCGGTACAAAATGGAATTTATGGTGATGCTTCCGGGTTAAGTCCAATAATACAGGGAAATAAAATATATAAGTTTACGAACATGTATAGTTACCAGGGCATTTATTTCGGCAATAATACAAATGCACGTATAATAGGAAATGATGTAAATGGATTTTTGTACGGAGCATACCTGGGCGGTGGTTGTTATACTGAAACGATGCTGGCTGATGGTTATTCACCGTATCCAAATAATAGATTTATGAATAATCGGTACGGTATTACAACTGCATGGGGAAGCAGTACAATAGCCGGCTGGGATGACCAAACAGCAGCTTTTAATAGCTTTTATGGAAATCAAACCTATGATGCATATTGTTATCAACACAGTTGGTTAGTTGGTTACTACGATTATTGGGGTTTAAATCCTCAATTATATGCAGATGGTACATCCTTTTTAGAAGTGGAAGAATTTCTTCCTGAAAATCCCTGGGATCAAAAGAGTAAAAAATTATCAGCTTCGGTTATTAGTTTAGAAAACCAAAGCCCGTTAAAGACCGATACCTTATCAATCTTTGAAGGGATTCTTTTAGAAAGACAGGGTAAAATAAATCAAGCAATTAATTTTTATAAGAAGTTAATTCGTGATGATATGTATGTTGATTTTGCTGTAGCTAAACTATTAGATATAAAAAATCGATATGACCGGAAAGAATTGAAAGGCTACTTTAAAAGTATTTCTAACGGTAACAATATTCATAAAGCAAAGCTTAAGAAAATAGTTGCTGATTTAGAATTACATGATAATCTATTTTATAGTGCGATTTCGAATTACAATAATGCAATAAGTGTCTCAAACTCTTATGATGGAATTAATGCACGATTTGCAAAATTATTTGCTTATGCTAATGTTAAAAATGATATTGATTCCGCATCGATAATATTAAGCGAGCTAAGGCAATTAAATTTAACTGAAGATGAATTTTTAATGAAATTGCAAATGGTAGAAAATTTACTTTCTGAAAAAAGATTTATTAAAACATCACAAACAGTAGAGTCTGTTGTTAATTCTTATGAAGTTTCCCGGAATTTTCCCAACCCATTCAATCCATCAACTACAATCCGTTACCAGATACCGGAAGACGGAATGGTTACATTGAAGGTTTATGACGTTCTCGGCAGAGAAGTAAAAACACTCGTAAACGATTTCAAAACAAAAGGTCGTTACGAGGTTACATTCGATGCGAGCAGTCTTGCCAGCGGTTTGTATATTTACGAAATAAACAGCGGCAGTTTTAAAGCATCTAAGAAGATGACGCTGATTAAATAAAATTTTGTTGTCGCCGGGGATGGAAGGAGATTCCGTCCCCGGTAAATTGTCCGGCATATGCCTGTTTAATGCCGTAATGCAAGAACTGTTTACAGCAATTGAGCAATAAAACAATTCAGCAATAAAACAGTTTAACAATAATAAAACGCTGATGACTATCGTATGACAACCATATTACCATTATCTGACAATTAAATTACTTTAGTGCATCTCTAAAAACTTTAATTGGCGCTCTTCGAAAATCCGGTTTGGCAGCTTATACCCGAATTCCGTTAGTAAATCCGTTTCCGTTGTCCTTTAGCTAACGGAAACGGATAACGGATTTTTAGAGGAGTCCTAAAGTGAAATAAATCATCTTCGCTTCTAAAGTAAATTATTTTGCACGGCATACTTCGTAAGTTCTACGCTGCTTTTCATATGCATTTTTTCGAGTATGCGTGCACGATAGGAATACACTGTGTGCACACTTATGTACAATTCTTCCGCTATTTGCTCGGCAGATTTGCCCGATGCAATTTTGCACAACACTTCAAATTCGCGGTCGGATAAATTGGAATGTGATTGGAGCGAATTTCCACCTAAAGTTTCAGCAAGGCTTTCGCCAAGAGAAGGGCTTATATACTTACTACCGCCAACAATTTTTCTTATTGCAGTAACCAATTCGTTTGGTGCGCTTACTTTTTTAAGATAGCCGGCAGCGCCTGCTTTTATCGAACGAAGCCCGTATTGCTCTTCTCCGTACATGCTTAAAATTAAAACAGGTAAACGGGGGTGAGATATTTGCAATTCTTTTAATGCTTCTATACCGCTTTTCCCCGGCATATTTATATCGAGCACAATTATATCCCATTCTCCTTTTTCGAGCAGTTTAAAAAGTGACGCTGCATCTTCAGCTTCCCCAAGAACTTTCATATCGGTTTCTTCTGAAACTATCTGCTTTAGTCCCTCGCGTACTATTGCTTGGTCATCCGCTATAAGAATACTTATCATAATTTTCTTCCGATGATGTTGTTGAAATTGGTACTGTTACTGTAATATGAGTTCCCTTGCCCGGATTGCCGGATATTTTTACTTCGCCGTTAAGGAGCAATGCTCTCTCTTTTATGCCAAGAAGTCCTAATGAATGCGAATCATTGATCTCCTTTTCGCTAATGCCCTTCCCGTCATCAATAACCTGAAGGATAAAATTTCTATCAGCTATGCTTAAAGATATTTCTATATTCAATGCTTCCGCATGGCGCGCTATATTGGTTAGGGCTTCCTGCAAAATTCTAAAAAGTGCCGTGCTTTTTTCGGCATCAACTTTTATTTCATCTTTTGGGAGGTCACAAATAGTTCTGATACCTGTTTGGTTTTTGAATTCTTCTGCCTGCCATTCTATTGCAGGAATTAAGCCTAAGTCATCAAGAATTCCAGGGCGTAATTTTGCGGTTATTCGCTGAACTGATTCTACGGACTGATTTATTACTTTAATTACTGTCTCAATTTTATTTTTTAATTCTTTTTGATCGTCCCGCAGTTTGTTTGAAAGCAGCGACACTTGAATTTTTAAAACAGTTAATACCTGCCCCAGTTCGTCATGAATTTCGCGTGCAATCATTCTTCTTTCTTCTTCGCGGACAGATTGGAGGTGTGAAGTTAAATTTCTCAACTGTTCAGCCGACTGTTTAAGTTCGGCTTCAAACTTTTTACGCAGTGTTATATTTTCTATCGTGCTTAATGTTAGATTACTTTTATCGGATAAAGTGAGAAGAGAATTTGAAAACTCCAGGCAGACTAATTTATCATTCCATAAAACAGCTTCGCGTTCAAAATGAGGTTTAATTTTTTTATTGTTAAAGTCGTTTTTATAAACATCCATAATCTCTTTTCGAATTGATGGATGATAAATGTTCGAGAATGGTTTTCCCTTAATCATTTGAAGCGGAAGATCAACAATTTGGCAGAATGCGTCATTAGCTGCTATAATGTTCCCTTCGCCATCTGTAAGCCGCATTCCCTGCGAAGAAATATCCCAGACCTGCTTAAATATTTTCTCCGACTTGTGCAGCGCCTCCTCCACTATTGTGTGTTTTTTAATTTCGGCATTCAAAGCCGTTTCCGTTTTTGTAAGCCGCTCATAATTTTCTTTAATACTCGTGCCGATATGTTCGATCATCCTATTAAAGTTTTCACTCAATCCTCCAAACTCATCGTTGCTTTTTATATCGACAAAAATATTTAATTCGCCGTTCATTACTTTGGTTGCTGCATCTTCAAGAATTTGAACCGAATGAGATATGCGTCTAGTAATGAAATAAAAGAGGAAGCCTGTTAAAATTAGCAGCAAACCCACCGAACTAAGAGCAATATACATCCGTTCCTTTAATCCTTTTATTCGTAAAGACAAAAGGTTTTCTAACTGATCAAGAGCATTTATCTGGAATTGATGATTTTTTATTATCGCAGCTATTACATCATCATTTTGTTCAGCTGCATTTTTAAGGGATATGTCAGTAATATTTTGTTCAACTATTTCGATAGATCTTACGGCTAAACCGAAAATGTTTTTTAATTTGTTTTTTACTTCTTTATGATCACTGCTCTCAATAAATACATAAAAACTTTTTTTAACCTCTTCAACATTCTGATGTAATGATTCTTTAAAACCCGAAAGATTATCCCGAACAACTTCATCAGTAATAAGACTGAATAACTGTTTTTGAATTTTAGGTGCGCGGTGAAGCACAACATCCATAAGATAGTAGCTGTCAAGATCGGGATCGAGAATTAAGTTCGACCTATTGCCGGTAATGAATGTAAGTTGATCTAAACCATTCATCAATACATGATGATACTGCTTGCCGAATTTAATTTTTATCCAATACTCTTTGAAAGAATCAACTTCACTTTTATTTAGAATTTGGTTGAGATTTTTATAGGTAAGATGAAAAAGGCTGTCAATGTGGTTTTCAATTTCTTTAATCTGTTTTGTTTGGTTTGAAGATTTAGCTGTTAGCAGGAAATGAATCTTTACATTGTGTTGAAGTTCATAAATCGGTCTCAATAGCTTTGTGCCTTCCTGTTCTCTTTTCGTAAAATCGATTGAGAGATTTTTTTCGTATATCAGAAGATACAAAAGGATACTTATCGGCAGCAAAAAGCCAGCCGCAACAAGTTTAAGTTTATTATTTATTTTCATCGAACCGCCGCAGCTTAGTTAATGAAAAAAGGCGTCATAATATTAGCTTTTAAAATTTACCTGCCCGGCTTAACTATGATGCCTTTGTTTTTATGTCCGTTTATTTTTATTGATATCGGTTGATCAAATTTTATATGTTTTGTGTATTTCAATTCCTCTACTGATGTTTGTTCCCGCAGCCAATCCCAATCGATGTAGCTATCTTTATTAAAAACACTCACGGTAAAATAACCTACTCTAAAGGAAGTTATATTCTGAAAAAAATGACTTCCTTGCGAAGGCGTAACTTCAAGATCTTTGAAACCAGCTTCAACAATAACACTTGCGCCGGAAATTTGATCCCACGTAACAGGTATGCCAAGCCAGTGGTCAAGGCTCCCCCATCTGCCCACGCCTATAAGCAAATAGGGAGTTTGAGATTCGAGAAGTTTGCTATTGAGATAACTTATTTCGCTAGCTGTTTCCCTGCTTTTTGAACGCTCGAAATTTTGAATATCGACGATAACCGCATCGCAAATCCCGTTGGTTGCACCGTTACCCAGCACTTGTGTACTTAAGCAAATCAAATCTTCTTTTGATTTTGTGTCAACATCGAGTTCTTCAATCTCGTGGCTAATAACTAACGGACGCATTTGAAGCAATGCAAAATCTTTTCTGTTACCGGCGGGCGCATTCATATTAACGGCAAATTCTATTTCAACCGGAACGCCCATTCCCCACTGTCCCATCTCAAGAAGCAAATCAAGAATTTCGGCTAAAGGAAATGCTTTATATTTAAGTATCGGTGCAAATGTAACCACACGTTTACCCGCGCGCGAAACGCCATCGTAGACAGCATCGTTTTCAACTGAATAAGTTGAGCCGACATGATATAATGTTTGATCTTGCTCGGCTTTGCTTAAATCATATTTTTCGACAAGTGTATCGGGTGTTCTTATTTCAGCCGGATCAATGTGTCCCTTTAAGTTTAATGCGTAAAAGTGCTGCTGTGCATTTCGAATTGTTTCTTTTGTTGAAAAAAATTGCAAAAGATGTTTAGGATATTTCGGGCAGAAGCGGACGGTATTTCCTCCTTCAACCACAGTTTTACCAAGTCCTAACGCAACCAAAGCAATTCCATCAGAAGATTTTTGCGGAGGTACAGGGTAAAAATTATACGACTTTGCAACTCCTGCAAAATCGGGATAGAATCTGTCATTTCGTTCTGCGCCAACAAGACGTTGAATTATTACAGCCATCTTTTCCTCTTCAAGTCTGTATGCTGTTGCCTTCATATAATCTTTGGCTTTACGGAAAAATGTTGAAGCATAAACACTCTTAACGCATATTAAAAGTTCTTCAAGTCTTACTTCAATATCGGCATCCCTATTTGGGATCATGTAAGTTTCATAAACTCCCGCAAACGGTTGAAACTGAGAGTCTTCGAGCAAACTGGAAGATCTTATTGCAAGAGGTTCTTTTATTACTTCAAGAAAATCTTTTAGTTTACTTACAACTTCTTTGGGAAATATAGGCGCTTGCTGGAAGAGTCTGGTAATTTCCGCATCATCATTACTGTGAAGAGCAAAAATATCTAGATGATTTTCTTCGAGAAACTGATCAAAAACATCTGTTGCAATTACAACAGCAGAAGGAACTGAAATTTCTACATTCTCAAATTTATAACGGATTTTATTGTTGTTAATCAATGTGTTGATAAATCCTAAGCCGCGTGCTTTACCGCCGAGAGAACCATAACCTATGCGCGCAAAGCTGTTTTTAGGATCAAATGATTCTCTATCAAAATCTGTTATTATACCTCGCTGGCGTAACTCTTGATACAATCTTAAAAGATTAATTAATTCATTCCTTAATTCGCCGGCTGATGAAAAATCACTAACCTGCTGCGGTCGGATTTTATTGGCAAGCCAGAACTCTGTGCGGGCTTTTAGCCATTTTGAAAAATGATTTCCTTCAGCGTGAAAAATTATACTTTCGTCCGGAATTGTCAGAAGATTTTCTTCGAGCGATTTTAAATTATTAGCTCTGCCTACCTCAATTCCATCCGGTGTAAGAAAAACAAAATCGCCAAAGCCAAAATTATTTAACATAAAATTTCTAAGTTCGTGCAGCAATCGCGGGCTGCCTTTCTGTAAAAATGATGCGCCAACCTCGTAAGCTCGTGGAGCAAAATCGGAATTGCTTGACTGTAAAAGGATCGGAATATCTTTATGAACATTTTTAACGGCTTTTGCAAATTTAATGCCCGCCTCGGGATCTTTAACGCCTTTGTGCTTAAAATTTATATCGGTAATAATCCCAAGAATAAATGCCTGATACTTTTCAAAATATTCCCATGCTTCATCATATGTAGTGCAAAGAAGAATTTTTGGGCGCGCGCGCATTCTTAAAAATTTATGAGTAAGATTTATACCTTCAGAGATTAGCCGCTGCGACTGCTTAAATATTTCAGTATAAATTAACGGAAGAAAAGCTGAATAATATTTTACGTTATCTTCAACAAGAATAACCGACTGAACGCCAACCGCCTTTGTGTCGTTTTCGATGTTAAGCCTATCTTCAATATATTTTATAATTCCGATCAACAGCCTGTAATCTCCCTGCCATATAAAAATGCGATCGAATATAGATGTGTCATAATTCATCACAAGTTCTTTTCGCTCGCGGTTATCGTATGCAAGCAAAATGATAGGCGCACGAACACCTTTTTCGCGGCACAATTCCGCAAATTTAACTGCGTGCATATCTTCAATATGAAGTGTGGAAATAATAAGATCGAAATGATTTTCCACTAGCGCAAGTTCAACTGCTTCACTTCCGGATGTTACGTGCGTTATTTCTGGAGCCTGGCTTAAGTTTAAAACTTGATACTCTTGACGAATTAATTCGTACAGCCTGCCGTCTTCTTCAAACAAATAATAATCATATAAACTTGATACGAGAAGAATCTCCCGTATTTTATATTTCATTAATTTTTGGAAGCGTTTGATGCGGGTACTGAATATGTCTTCTAAATCAAACTGCTGATATTTGTTCATTTTAGCATTCATCTAATTATCGATGTTAATTTAATCAAAAATATCAAAATAATAGATGAGAAAATACTATTTAAATTTTATCATTTACTGAAATTACGCATGAGTTGAATTTTATAAAATATTCTTAGTGAAACTTGGTGACTTAGTGCCTTTGTGGCTCATTTTTTATACTTTCTTTTTGCCACCAAGTCACAAAGACACTAAGAAATCAAAAAGTGCGTAACTTCAGTCATTTAGCTAACTAATGAGTTTATAATTAAGAATTGTGCTCTCAACAAAATTGAATTCCTTCATCTTTTAACTCTTCACTTTGAACTCGTTCCGTTATGAACGTAGCATACATTTTTATATTTTTAAAATAGATAACAATTAAATTAATATGATTGAAGTAGTAGACTTACATAAAAGTTTCGGTGAAAACAAAGTGCTTAACGGCGCTTCATTAACCATCGAGCGGGGCGGAACGCTTGTTATTATTGGCAAAAGCGGATGCGGCAAGAGCGTTCTTATAAAACATGTTGTAGGTCTTCTTGTGCCAGACTCCGGATATGTAATGGTAGAGGGAAAAAAAGTTCATGAAATGAAAACCCCCGAACTTTATGATTTGCGCAAAAAATTTGGATTCCTATTTCAAGGATCGGCGCTGTTTGATTCTATGACCGTTAGCCAAAATATTTCTTTGCCGTTAGTTGAATCAAAAAAAGATTATTCGCAAAAAGAGATTGATAAAATAGTTGCTGAAAAACTCGAGCTTGTCGGGCTTGAAGGAATCGAGAAATTAAAACCTTCCGAGCTTTCCGGCGGAATGAAAAAACGTGCTGCATTAGCCAGGGCGCTTGTTACAAATCCAGACTATATTTTATATGACGAACCCACTACAGGTCTTGACCCGATAATGAGCGACTCTATTGATAATTTAATTAAAGATCTTAGTGGGAAAATAAAAGTTACCTCTATTGTAGTTACTCATGATATGTACAGCGTAAAAAATGTAGCACATAGAGTTGCTATGCTTCATGAAGGGAAGTTCCATTTTTCCGGAACGACCGATGAACTACTTAAATCTACTGATCCGGTAATAATTGATTTTATAAAGCGTACAAGCAAATAGATTTTTTATTTGATTTAGCGCACCTGCCGGTTTCCCATCACATTCAATTACCTCCCTTATTTTTAAGTTAGCACCGTATTAATTGAGTGTAATTTTAGAAATAATATTTTGAGTGCCACTATGAAAAAAGTATTAATTGTTGAAGATGACCGCAGCCAGCAATTTTTAATTTCCCATTATATGACGAAATCATTTGTTGATTGCGAAATTATCACTGCAGATAATGGCGTTGAGGGGCTGCAAAAAATAGAGTACGAAACCCCCGACCTTGTTTTGCTCGACATCTCGATGCCGATCCTTAACGGACTTGAAATGCTTGAGAGGCTGCGCTGTAAATATTTAAGTAAAATACCCGTAATTGCGCTAACCGCATTAAGTGATCAGACGACAATTCTTAAAATGGTTTCGCTCGGCATTGTTGATTACTTAGTAAAACCGATAACCCCTTATATGGTTTTGGATAAAATAGGGAAAGCACTAAATGCGGCATATTCAGCAGGTTGAGTTATGAAAAAAATAGTAGTTTTAAGTAATAGAAAGAATATATTTCCTCTGAAAAATATTTTAAAACTTTTATTTAACCTGCAAATGTTCGTAGGAGTGCAGAAAGACAAAGTTCTAAATATTTTAGCTCAAGAAAATACCGCTTATCTTTTTTTGAATTTAATGAACATTGAAGAAAAGAACACTCCTTATGAGACCATTAAATATTCAAGTTCTGATGAGCGGTTTAACGCTATCGTTTTTGAAAATTTAAGAATAAAAAATATTTTTAAGAAAGCCCCCCTCCCAAAAGTAATTGAAACTTAGTTTGCCTCAAGATCAATGAAAAAAACAAATTAATTTTTATCCGCCATAATAAACCCTTTAATATTTGATGTTTGATATATTTGTAATGCGTCAAGTAGAAATTTACGGACTTCTTTACATTATTAACATTTACTTATAATCATGGACACATTAAAAGAATTTTCTATTGCGCAGGTAATTCAGTTAATGCTTACGCCCGGCTTAATGATATCTGCCTGCGGACTTCTGCTGCTCGGTATGAATAATAAATACTCACTTGTTGTAAATAGAATTCGGCTGCTTAATGAAGAAAAGCGAAGGTTGTTTTTTAAAGCCGGTGAAAGAATATTTTACACAGATGAAAACGTTCGTTTAGAAAGCATCTCCATACAAATTGAAAGACTGGTTTTTCGGGTTAAACTTGTCCGCAATGCAGTTTTATTTTATACTATTGCCGTTGCACTTTTTGTTATTACTTCCATCTTAATCGGGTTCCAGTTCTTTTTTATGATTGATCATTTCTCTTTTTTTATTACCGGTTTATTTTTACTCGGTATGCTCTCGGTGCTTTTTGGTGTTAGTTATGCCGCCTATGAAACTATAAAAGGATATGATATAATTCAACTCGAAGTAAAAGTTGACGAATAACTTTAATGGTAAGAAATAAAAATTTTAGATATGACGAACTTCTTAAGCCGGATATTATGTTACGACTGTATGCAAGCGGTGCCTTCCCTATGGCAGACGAAAACACAGGGGAGATTAACTGGTTTATGCCCGAAATCAGAACAATCATTCCTCTCGATAACCTCAACATTCCCCGCTCATTAAAAAAGTTTATTAAGACGAATGAGTTTGAAATTAAATTCGACTCTAATTTTCTTTCTGTTGTAAAATCATGTGCCGCTCGTGAAACAACATGGATATCGGATGAACTTATTCAAGCGTATTTAAAACTTGAAGAACTCGGTCACATTCATACAGTGGAAGTTTGGAAAGATAATAAATTAACCGGAGGATTATACGGAGTTTCGTATGCAGGAGCTTTTTTCGGAGAATCAATGTTTTCTACAGAACCGCAAACCAGCAAAATTGCTCTCGTAAAACTTCTCGAACATTTACGAGAAAAAGATTTTTTGCTTCTTGATGTTCAGTATATGACTCCCCACCTCAAAATGTTCGGTGCAACTGAAATAAGTTTTACAGAATATAATCAGCTGCTTTATCTCGCATGCAGCAGGAAAGTTGAGTTTTAATGCAAAATGAAAAAGGCACAATGAAAAATTAAATTAGTAATAGTTCTTTTTGTGGTTCGGAAATAAATTCGCAGCCGTTTTTGGTAACCACAATTTCTTCTTCAAGTGTTGATGTTCCAAAACCTTCAACGGGTAACCTTGGTTCTATTGTATAAATTTGCCCTTCTTCAATAGGGATGTATGGCGCATTGCCGTATCGGTCCCAACGGGGGAATAAACCGCTGCCCCCATCGTGTGCAACTTTTCCCACTTGATGTCCGAGTCCGTGTGGATAACCTTCATAACCATTTTCAATAATATAATTGCGTGCAACATCATCAATCTCGCAGCCCTGCATCCCGGGTTTAATTGCTGCTGCTGCTTTTTGAATTGCATCTCTTATTACTTCAAATCCTTTTTGCACTTCGGCAGGGGCTTTAGTTTCGCCGTCGCGCAAAATGTACCACATGCGCTGTAAATCGCTGCAATAACCTTTATGCTTAATTCCAAAATCCATATTTACAATATGACCTTTTTGAACTTTGTTATCCGTCGGACCGGAGTGTGCACTGCCGGTTTCGGGTCCGGCGAACACGGCGGGGCAATGATCTTCATCCCACGCCATTCCAAAGCCTCTCTCAAACGCTTTTTCTTTTACAAAATTTGCAATGTCAAGTTCGCTAACACCCGCTTTGATGAAGCCTGCTGCTTCGTCGAAAATTTTTAATGTTTCAACAATTGCTTCTTTCATAATAATTAACTCGGCGTTCGATTTTCTGCCACGGAGCGCGGCAATTATTTCTTCCGAGCTTACCAATCTTTCAGCATAGAGAGTATCTTTAAGATGATCAAGCAGTATTAAATACAAACCATGTGTAAGCCCATCTGCTAAAGTAGAATTCTTCGAATAATTAATTGCAATTTTCTTGGGATCATTTTTCTTTAAATAATCAACAAACGGTTTTGTAAATGATTCCACGTAACCTTCAGCAAAATCAAACAGTCCGGTGCGGTTAATGTTATCGACTTCCAGCGAGCCGACTATTGCTGCGGCTTCACCTTTGCGGCTTATCATCAGAGCAGATTGCCATGTAAGATTTATTCCAGCAATCATATCTATTGCCGGATCATGCATGATCGAACTTTCCCTCACGAAAGTCAGCCACATATCTATATCTTTTTCATTTAAGATTTCAACTGACTGCTTGATTTTTTCTTTGTATATCTTCTCAGTCATATAATCCTCCGGATTAAAAATTATTATATGCAAAGTTATAAAAGAAAACGGAAAGGGGAAAAGATTCTTCAAAAGAGAAAGGGAAGGAAATTTAGGAAAACGATTGCCAACCGGACTTGGAGAGAATGATTTCAAAAAAAATTAAAGAACAAAAAACTAAAGTGTAATTTAAAAGGGGGAGATTAATTATTAACATGGCAGATACATTATTGGAATAAAGAAAGAAAAATATTGAGAGGAAAATCTATTTTGGGTTAATAAAAAAAGCCGATGATTATTTACTTACTTAATCAATTAAGTATATTGGAGAGTAAACATTACTTTTTCAAATATATTAAAGCGCTAAAAAAATTAATTCGGGAGATGTCTTAATTTCGATGCAAAAAATGAGATTATTTGGCTAAATATTACTAAGTTTGAACAGGAAAAATCTTAATTTTTTCCTTATGATTATGAATAATTTTAATGAATCTTCGATGAGCCGAATGCAGAGTCTAACACTAAAGGGGTATGCGCTTTCATGGAATAAAGCTTCCAGGTATTATGTGTAACTGTATCACTCAACCTTCATCATGCCAGTTATTGCCCCGACCCGGTTTGAAAAATTTCGTTTCAATAAATTATATTTTCCCGGATTTTTATACAATTATAATTCCATTGAAAGTAAAATGATTCTCTATTTGACCTGCTCAATTTTCTTAATTCCTGAAAAAATTATTCTTAAAATAAAATCAATTATTCTACTAACTAACTTATAAATTAGAGGTCTTTATGTCCGAGTACACAAATAAATTACTCGCAAAAGTCAAAGCTCAAAATCCATCAGAGCCGGAGTTTCATCAGGCAGTTCAAGAAATAACCGAATCGCTCGAAGTAGTTCTTGAAAGGCATCCCGAGTATAAACATGCAAAAATTTTAGAACGAATGGTTGAACCAGAACGGACCGTAATTTTCCGTGTTCCCTGGATGGACGATCAGGGCGAAATCCATATTAACCGCGGCTACCGCGTTAATTTTAACAGTGCAATTGGTCCTTACAAAGGCGGACTTCGTTTTCACCCATCCGTAACATTAGGCATATTAAAATTTTTAGGATTTGAGCAGACATTTAAAAACAGTTTAACAACTTTACCGATGGGCGGAGGAAAAGGCGGTTCCGATTTCGATCCGAAAGGGAAAAGCGATAATGAAGTGATGCGTTTCTGCCAGAGTTTTATGACGGAATTATTTCGTCATATCGGAGCAGATACCGATGTTCCCGCAGGAGATATTGGTGTTGGTGGAAGAGAAATCGGTTTTCTTTTCGGTCAATACAAAAGATTGAAAAATGAATTTACCGGCGTAATGACCGGCAAGGGAATTAACTGGGGCGGCTCGCTTGTACGTCCCGAGGCTACTGGTTTTGGCGGAGTTTATTTCGTAAAAGAAATGTTAAGAACCATCGGTCAAGATATTGAAGGAAAAACTTTCGCAATTTCTGGATTTGGAAATGTCGCCTGGGGCGCAATAACAAAGATAAACCAGCTCGGCGGAAAGGTTTTAACTATTTCCGGACCCGACGGTTTTATTTATGATAAAGACGGAATTACAGGTGAAAAAGTTGACTACTTGCTCGAAATGCGTTCAAGCGCAAAAGATACTGTTAAAGATTTTGCTGATAAATTTGGTGCGGAATTTTTCGCTGGCAAACGTCCATGGGGCGTTAAAGTTGATGTTGCAATGCCTTGCGCAACTCAAAACGAACTTGATAACATCAACGCAAAAGAATTAATAAAAAATGGTGTTAAGTGTGTTTGCGAAGTCGCAAATATGCCGACAACATTGGAAGGCTATCATACTTTTAAAGAAGCCGGAATTCTTTTTGCCCCGGGAAAAGCAGCAAATGCTGGGGGTGTTGCTACATCCGGTTTAGAAATGTCGCAGAACAGTATGCGCTTGCCTTGGTCTGCAGAAGAAGTTGATAAACGTTTACACGAGATTATGATAAGAATTCATGATACATGTATCGAAACAGCAAACCGTTTCGGAACGCCTGGCAATTATGTGAACGGCGCTAACATTGCAGGTTTCCTTAAAGTTGCCGATGCAATGCTCGATCAGGGACTTGTATAATTTTATATTTCCCTTCTAACACGAAGCCCCGTTCTTTTTAATATGAACGGGGCTTTGTTATTTCTTCTATAATTTTGGTAGTATAGACGTCCCATATTTTACGATTGAACTTTTTGTCATATAGTGATCCCCTTGGGATTTTTTGCGTTAAAATATTTTTATGTTTTAACTTTGTACCCGATAACTAATCCGTTAGCCAACGGACTTACAGCGGAAATCGTTTCATAACAGCATCACAAATTATATTTAACCGAAGCAATAAAATTTCTGCCTGCAGCAGTTATTCCCGAAGAGTAAGGACGATAACGTTGGTCTGTTATGTTTTCAACTCCAACATTAAGCAAAATATTTTCATTTA
>Ga0100379_10002059_pt1 | contig 19635 bp, 21 predicted proteins | sample CryGeymeta201503_FD_80418 | JGI IMG/M metagenome (GOLD analysis project Ga0100379, IMG submission 80418) | Groundwater microbial communities from Crystal Geyser aquifers in Utah, USA - Crystal Geyser metaG 2015-03 | ecosystem: Environmental > Aquatic > Deep subsurface > Groundwater | place...
AAATCGTTTAGATTTACTCGAAAAGGTTTTTAAACGTGTTTTGGAGGCAGTTGATTTAGATAGCCGCGAAAAAGTATTAGCTGCTTTGGCAGAAGTTATACCTTTTGTTGGTGTGTTATATGCCGTATCTGGTAAGCGTTTAACTTTTGAAAGAAGCGATGCTGGCTGGCCTTTGCCACGTTTAGAAAATATCAATTGGACAGAACGTGGTTTGTATTTAATTAGCGAGATTGTCGGTTCGGGGCATGTAATTGTTGGACTAAAGAGGTTTGCATTCAAAGGAATCGCTTCAATTACCAGACGTCGTTTGGCTCAAGTAAACACTCAACAAGAAGAAGGCCATCCTTTAGCGCCAGGTTTTACCAATCTATTACCAACAGACGCACCAAAGATGGAAGTAGAAAAAGAACGCGTAGAAGTAGAAATAAAATAATTTTTTTTATGACAACTTTACAGGATTTAAACAATGTTCTTGAAAATTCTTCCTTATCTCAAGAAGAAAAAACTGCCTGGCAAAATGCTGCACAATATTTATCTGGCGAAGAATTATCTGAACTTATTGCACTCATTAAAGACGAATCGGCAAAAATAGCGGCTTTAAAGAATAGTTATTTAGATAAATTAGAAGAACTTATTAAACAATCAGAAAATAAATAACAAAAAGACGAGATCAGGTTGATCTCGTCTTAGCGTTCTTTACATGCGAGCAAGTTGGCGTAAATCCCGACGCAGAGTCAAGTGGCGATCGGTCAGTTCTTGCTTTTCAGAAAACTTGCAAACATTATCGATAAGTTCTTGCACATTCATACATATTCCTAGCAGAGCTCGCCAGGCTCTAAAAATAGACAGATGTACTTTTCCATCTTCACCGAGCCAATTTTTTTCCTCGACAGTGATCGACAGACGAATATCGCTGAAAAGCATTAGTGATTCGACATGTTGGCTTAAGGCGATCAAGTCGACGATATTCAAAGTATTCACTTGACTCAGTAAATACTCAACACTTTTTGCGTCATTCAGCCATTCATTTATCGAGTCAACAATTTGCTGATCGAGATTTGTCTGCCTTTCAAGAATCCATTCCCGAATTAAGTTTAATCCCCAAATGAGATTAGTCTCATTTTCTTTGAGATATTGTCGTATTTGTCCGGCCTTTTCGGTTTTACTGTGCCTCAGAAAATCTTGGATAGCACCAAGATTACATTCTGTTATAGCGACACAGTGAAAGCTTGATTGGTCAGGGTTATCAAGAACACCCATATAGCCTTCGTGCGTGTGGTGCCAATACAACACGCATTCTTCAATATCTAGGGGATGCCAGGGGCTGTTGGGTCCAAAGATTGCCATGAATCTCCATTTAGTATTAGGAAAAACATGGGACATCATCACCAGGCTTATGAGTGATGTGGTACCAGAGCTGTAGAACTCATCGAAGATCATGACATTTTTACCAGTAAAATCGTATCGACCAAATGACTTTTTGAGGTCATTGTGGACAGCTTTTGTGTCTTGCACTAATTGATCTTTGATTTCCCGGTGAATATCACCCGAACAAATACCACCATCTTCTGTTACTTGTCTTCTTAAAATATCCAAATCAAACTTGTCACATCTTATGTTCGAAAACTTAATATCCAAAACAGTAGACATTCCAATGTTTGCAAAGAGAATCTTGTATGGCATTTGTCCCAAAGAACGATGTTGCCACCGATCTCTAAGAAGCCAGTAAATCGGTCGAGTGCTCTTATCCAAAAAGAGCAGAGTGTCGATGCCTGTAAAGGTATCGGACAGCAACATATCGATTATTTGATCAATTCTGGGCAGTAGAATATTTAACAAATACGGGTTGCAAGACGATTTTTTCATGTCTATACCTCTTTGGTGTGGACGTTTCGAGACATTGATTCTGTTAAAGAACAATAGGTGTTAATAACACAAAAAAGCCATTTTGTCAATGTAAATCAGTAACAAAAAATACCACTCAACAAAATGAGTGGTATTTTTTTTGCGTATTTACGCGGTTGCTTCTGGGGTTTCGGTTGCGGCTTCTGCAGGTGCTTCTTCTGGAGCTTCTTCGGCTACAAGAGCTTTTGCGGCTTCTGCGGCGGCTTCTTTTTCGGCTTTTGCAGCTTCTTCAGCGGCTACTTTGGCAGCTTTTGCGGCTTCTTTTTCTGCTTTAGCGGCTTCTTCGGCGGCCTTTTTGTCTTCAGCTGCTTTGGCTTTTGCGGCTTTTTCTGCTTCTACTTTTGCAATGTCAGCGGCGGCCATTTTGGCTTTGCGCTTGGTTGTAAGGTTAGAAACAGCTGTCTTTTTTTCTTTCAAAAGTCCTTCAGAAATAAGGAGGTTTTTGACAGTGTCTGTTGGGCATGCGCCAACGGATAGCCAGTATTCAAGACGTTCTCGGTTGAGTTCGATAACACTTGGGTTCATGCGAGGGTTGTAGTGTCCAACGATTTCGGTTGATTTTGCCCATGGATCACGTGTTTTTGGGGTGACCACAATGCGATAGGTAGGAGCGTTTTTGCGTCCAACGCGGGCTAATTTGATAGCTAACATAGCTTACGTGTAAGAAAAGTAAAGTTTTTTCAGTACAGAACGCAAAATACGTCTGTTGTTGTTGATTCTTGAAGCATGAATCGACGGCTGGGGCGGAGTATAAGGAAAAACCATGTAAACGTCAATGGGGAAGCCTGATTTATCGGCGACTGGTTGCAGTGGACTGAACATCTTCTAGTTTGACCGACAAAATTTGGGATACCCCGTCTTCTCCCATGGTTACCCCATAGAGTGTATCCGCCTCTTCCATAGTGGCACGATTGTGGGTAATCAAAATGCACTGAGTGAGTTTTTTTAGGTCCCGCAGCAGTTCTGCAAAACGTACGGTGTTGGCTTCATCGAGTGCGGCATCTACTTCATCTAGCACCATAAAAGGCCCTGGATTTACGGCAGCAATTGCTGATATTAAAGCAATTGAAGTCAATGCTCTTTCTCCTCCAGAAAGCAGGTTGAGTGATTTTAATCTTTTTCCAGGTGGGGTAGCCTGAATTTCTATGCCAATTATTTCTTCTGGTGGATTATCGATAATATTTTCCTCAGCATCGTTGCTTTCCAGTGGTTCTACATCTTTTTGACGAAGGGGAATTAAGTCACAAGAGCCACCTCCAAACAGAGTTCTAAAAAACTTCTGAAATTCTGCTTTTATTTGAGTGAATACCAGTTGTGATTGAGCATGAATATCAACGTCAAGACGCACGATTATGCGTTCAATATCACGAGTTGCCTCGGTTAGATCTGTGAGTTGATCTGAGAGTGTGTTGTAGCGAAGTTCAACTGCTTCATGTTCTTCTTTTACGTCTGGGTCTATTCCACCAATTTGTTCCAAGAGCCTTCTTTTGCGAGATATTTCTTCGCGTAAAAAAGAAACGTCTTCTATTTTTGTTGGTTTTTCAGAATGCACTGCACGGATTTGAAAATCAATTAAACGCTCATGCATTTCTCGTTCTAATAAACTTCGACGCTCCTCGAGTCGAGCTGTGTTTAAATTGTGTGTGTAAAGTTCAGATTCTATGGAGTGTGCCAAACGTTCTTGTTCTCTGAGTATACGTTGTTGTTCAAAAAAAGTAACTCGACTGGTGTCTTGTGTTTGTGAGGCGTTAGTGATTGCTTGTTCGGCGTTTTTGATTTCGAGTTGGGCTTTTTCAAGGGCTTCAGTGTTGGTTGCCAATGCCTCATTGGTTTTACTGTGGTCAATGTTTTTAATTTCCGGTGCGGGTTTTTCTAGTTTTGATAAAAGAGTTTCGGTGTGTTTTTTGATCTTTTCAAAAATCAACAAGCAGCTTTGGGCGGACGCATCTTTCTGCCAAAGTTCCCCTAGAGTTGCATAGAGTTTTTTGAGTTCCTTGAGAGAATCTATAATGTGAGGAAGTGAAAGGGGAGTCCAACTCGTTTCGGCTCTAACTATTTGAATTTCAGCTGCTTTTTGTAATTCAAAACGGGCATCTCGTATTTTTTCATAACGAGAACGAGCTTCTTTTAACGATGTTTGCAGGTTCTTTAAGTTGTTCTCATTTTCAGGATTAATGTGAATGTCTTCTATTTGTTCGATTGATTCTTCTAGTTTTTTAATAACTAGTTTGATTTGATTCAATTTTTCGGTACGGCCTTTAGAAGTTTTTTGAGACGCAGAAATTTGATCTTCAAGTAGCCACCATTCTTGTTTAAAATATTGCTCTTCTAAAGCTTTGAGTTGTAATTCAACTGAATCTCGCTCCAAAAGACGTGATAATTGTTTTTTGAGTAGTTTTAAATGTGGTTCTAATTCCGCCAAAATTCGTTCAAGTTCAAGTGTGTTTTCTCTTGCTCTGCGAAGTTTTGATTGTGATTCTTTGCGTTTTAGTTGAAGGTGTCGAATTCCTGTTGCGTCATCAAAAAAGTTTTTACGCTCTTCTGGACTTGCTACTAAAATATGATCAATCATGCCCTGGCTAATAACCGAATAGGAACGTTCACCAACATTTGCTTCAGCTAAAAGCAATCTAATATCTTGAAGTCTGGCTTCTGTGTGATTAACCAAATAAGAAGATTCACCACTTCTAAAAAGGCGGCGTGTAATAGATAGTTCTGATGTTTTGAGGCTTGTCGCCTCTTTGGCGTCACCAAAAGTTAGTGTGACTTCTGCAAAACCTGCTCGTGCTTTGCCAAGAGAACCAGAAAAAATAACATCTTCCGAGGATTTACCACGTAAAAGCCTCATGCTTTGTTCTCCTAAAACCCAACGAATAGCATCGGAAATATTAGATTTACCAGAACCATTTGGGCCAACAATGGCCGTAGTTGGGCATTTTCCGTCGTTTTTTGGGGGCAAAAAAACTAAAGTCGTCTTTTTGGCGAATGTTTTAAAGCCTTGTATTTCGAGTTCTCGTAAAAACATACTCAAAGTATATCACGCCTCTTGATAGGTGGCCTCAATTGACGCAATTAGTAAAAATGCGTAGGATAACTCACTTACCACTCTATGGAATCTGCTATTTATTCGCAAATAATGTATCACCTGCGTCGTACCAAAACGCCGCTCATTGTCTCCGATCGTCGTACTGATGGGGATAGTTTGGGGGCCTCCATTGCCTTGGCACACTTTTTGCGTGATAGAGGGGTTCCGGCCCGAGTTTATTTGTCAGAACCATTACCAGAACAATATAAAACACTTCCAGGAGCATTGTGGTGTTTTTCCGGTTCTTTAGAGGGCTTTACTTATGATTTGATGATTATTTGTGATTGTTCTGAGGAAAAATATGCCACTCAAGTGATTTCTGAACTAAGTCCAAAACCTACAGTGATTAATATTGATCATCATGCTACAAACCCCGGTTTTGGGGACTTTAAATTGATTGTTCCAGAGGCACCCGCAACGTCTGAGCTAGTTTTCCGATTATTTAATGAGACCAACACGCCAATCTCGGCAAAGATAGCCCTGTGTCTCATGGTTGGTTTAGGGTTCGATACGACATTTTTTAGAAATGGCGCAACCAATGAAAGAGCGTACGACATGGCTTCGGTACTTTTGCGATGTGGAGTACGTTTGCCTGAGGTTTTGCGCATTTTGCACTCACACAGGGGCGCTAAGGTGCTGCAATTGTGGGGCAGAGCTCTTTCTAGATTGCGTCAACACGAGGATTTGGGTATTGTATCCACTTGTCTGACCCAAAAAGATTTTACTGATTTGGGGTTAGATGAATCCACAACAGAAGGTCTATCAGACTTTTTGGGTCTTTCTCTGGCTCCTCCTGCCTTGGCTGTTTTTCGCGAAACAACCAGTGGAGATGTTAAAGTGAGCATGAGAACACGTTCTGGAGACGTTTCGCGTTTGGCCCGATCTTTTGGGGGAGGGGGGCACAAAAAAGCTGCCGGATTTACTTTGGCAGCAAAATCACTTAAACAAATGCCTGACGGGTCTTGGCAAATAGTTTCTAAGAAGTCTTAAAAAACCATATGTCATCTATAAACTCACAAATTCTCATTCCAACAGTGATCGAAAAAACCCATCTTGGGGAACGAGCTTATGATATTTATTCTCGTTTACTAAAAGATCGTATTATCTTTTTGGGAACGGAGGTAAATGATACGGTTGCTAACTTGATTGTGGCTCAGCTCTTGTTTTTAGAAAGCCAAGACAAAACAAAAGACATTAAATTATACATCAATTCACCCGGTGGATCAGTGACTGCAGGACTTGCAATCTATGACGCTATGCAACTCATTAAACCTGATGTTTCAACGATTTGTATTGGTATGGCTGCCTCTATGGGAGCTGTTCTCTTGGCCGGTGGAGCACCAAACAAGCGCTTTGCTCTACCAAACGCCGAGATCATGATTCACCAAGTGTTGGGTGGAACTCAAGGTCAGGCTACAGACATTAAAATCCATGCCGAACGAATCCTAAAGATCAAAGATCGTTTAAACGATATTTTAGCCAAGCATACAGGACAGAAAAAAGAACAGGTCGAAAACGACACAGAACGCGACAACTTTATGGATCCAGAAGATGCCAAGGCTTACGGATTAATCGACGAAGTGATCCAATCAGCTGTATAGTGGGGTGACGACTTGACAAAAACCCACATTTAGGCTACAATACTGCGTCAATCAGATTAAGACTTTTTCGTGTCCACAAACCTGCAGACACGACAAGCATGGGATTTTATTGGGTGGGAGCTTGGGTGCAAACTCAACCTTGCCATCGGTAAAATTTCTTGTCTGCAGGTTTGTGGACATGATTTTCACAAAAACACCCCTTTTACGGGGTGTTTTTGTTTTTATATTGCTGGTTCACCAAGTGTTTCTTCTGCCGTTGGTGTGGCTACCGTTGGACCAACCAGACAAATTTTTGGTAGAGCTCGATAGTGAGATTCGAAGACTTCTTTATGTTCTGTGCCATCGGCGTAGTTTACCATGTAGGTAAAACTGGTATTGGCACCCGGGTGTGCTTCTTGGCATTTTCTTGCTCCTGGAGCCAAATTTTCGCTAACCACTTCTTTGACTGGTCCTGTTGCTATCCAACTATGAACAACCGGAGGAGTGTAACTGGCCTTACGACCATCAGAGGTTCCCCAAAAAGTAAAACGCAAATCTTGGGTGCTTTCGATCATTTCAGCCTGAAACAATACGTAAGATGGAGTATCATTTTTGAATTTATAATCTGGAGAAGGTTCGTAGATTGTTGCATCGGTTCCTGGGTTATTGTTGCTTGGATCATTGTAGTAAGAAACTACTAACGAGTGATTGCGACGTTCTTCAACTGCCAAACCAGAGTTCATGGTCGCTCTAAAAGTAGTTGTACCAATTTGGCAAAGACCACCGCCTATTTCTGGTTCTATGCGATCACCTTTAATAACCAATTCTGGCAAGTAACCATTACCAAGAGTAAAAGGAGCTAATTTTTCTACTAGTGAAAGTGTTTCGCCTGGAGCAATAAGAAGTCCATTTAGGAGACGCACGCCGTTGCGAATATTTTTTATGCGGTTAGAAGGACTTCCGCGGTAACTAGAAGTTCCTGTTCCTAGCATTTCGGTGATTCCAAGAGAGTTAACTTCTTCTGTTTTAAGTTGAGGTTCGGTTACCATAACTGGAACAGCAATTGGAGTTGAGGCTGTTTCTGTGGTTCTGGTGTTTAGAGCCAAAACGATTCTTTCTGATAAGACTTCAATATCTATAGCCACACCCGGTTCACTTGGGGCAAACTCTTCTACTCGACCATCAACAACTGAAAAACGTGCATTTTGTGCCGGTTGTTCAAATTCTGTTTTGAAAGAAAGAGCTTTTTCAAAGTTGGTTCGATTAATTGTAATAGGAGATTGACTGTTGCTTGAAGGAGTCAAAAAGCCGGCAATAGCATCGGTAGATATTTCCCATGTTTTTGCGTCTGCGGTTTCTGATTCTTTGTATTCGAGTTTTATGGGTCCCATCAACAAAGCATTCAAAGCCACTTTGGCGGCTGGTTCTGCCTGAAGTTCAGTAACTGTCGGTGGCCTTTTTTCTAGGTTGATAGAAATTGTTCGAGTATCTAGTTGAGACAAGTGTTCTGTTAGTTCTGGAAAAAACGCACCCAAAGCAAAAACACTACCTTCTTGGCCTGGAATAATGGAGGTTGTCCATGTTGTGCCTTGTTTTGTGAAAGAGAACTGAGCGTCTTGTGCTAGTTTTTGATCATTTGGAAAAGTTCCAGCCAATGCCTCTGATATTTTCTCTTGGTTCAAAGTGACGGGAATAGAAATATAGGCAGGAGAATTAATCGAGGCCAAAAAAGCATTTATTCCATCAAGCCAAATATATTTTCCATGAGTACGAAGATGTGCTTTTTCGATTGCTTTTTCTAAATCAAAACTAACGTATTCCAAAATATCGCCATCGGTCACTGTTGCAAGTGGAAGTTTGGCGTGTTTTTTTTCAGGGCCCAGAAGTTCGACTGTGAGTCCATTGGTTAAAATAGTGTCGGTCTCTTTTTGAAGAGCATTTAAGGCCTCTTTTTGTGTTTTTCCAGACACAGATACAGAACCAATCCAAGTGTTTGGTCCTAGACGATCTTGATTTTTGTAAGCCCAAGCGAGAGATACCCCATAACTGAGTAAAATAAGTACACTTACAAAAAGACCAGTTGTTTTAACGGCTGTTCGTAGGTGAGCTCCTTTTTTTGCTGCGCTAGTTGTTTCTTCTGACATATTTTTTTATTAAACTCCTCGCAGTAGCTCTTTTAGGACTATTTGACCAAGTTCTTTGTCGGTATTAAGAGATGGATCCTTTTTTATAAAAGCGATAGATACTGTGTCGTCTTTGGTTAGATCTTTTGGAGCACAACTTTCCGGTACGCGCAATTTTTGACCATCGGAAAAAATTAACAGAATACCCTCTTTATTGAGGGATTCTACGCGGGCATTCAAAAGACGAGAGGGGTTCATAGATGGTTTCTAAATCTCGTAATCGAGATCTGTGATTGAAATACTTGAGGAGAGTTCAGCTTTTTTAAGGAAAATTGTCAATATTCCCAGTTTAAAATTTGCCTCTGCGGCTTCGGGGATTACTGGACAGGGTAGTACTATTGATCTGGAAAAAGTACCCCAGAAACATTCTTTTATGTGTTCTACAGCTTCTTGTTGTAGTGGAGCTTCGTGTCTTGTACCACGAATTGTTACGGCGTCTACAGTTACTTGCAAATCAATATCAGAAGCGGCTACTCCAGCTATTACAGAACGAATAATAAGGTGTGTTGCGGTTTCTAGTACATCAACCGAAAGTTGCCCCTCTTCTAAAGAGAGCCAATCGTCCTGCGTGGAAGGATGTGATGTGTGAAATTGCATATTTTAGCTAACTATTCTGCCTTCCAAGAGCGTACATATTCGTAAAGAGGTCCTATTGCAAAACCGGTTGCCGTTGCCCACACAAGCTCTTCAATCGGCACTGCCCCGATAAAAAGACCGGAGATAGCGTTTGGATTCCAGATCATTTGAGCAGAATCAGGAAAAAGGGAGGCAAAAGTAACTTGTTCCACAATAAACAATAATCCCATTAAAAAAGCACCAGTTAAAACAGCTTTTATGCGCAATTTTTTTTGCTCAGCCACTATGTAAAGACCAATCATGGTGATTCCAACCGTTAAACTCATGATTGGCGACAAATTAAAGACCAGCATGAGAAGCAGTGTAATAAAAGCTATTATTCCCAATAAAATAACCAACAAACCAACACCTGTGGCTAATGGTGCAAAATGTGGTGAGTTTTTTTTGATGTGATGATTAACACTGCGGCCAATTGAGGCTTCGTATAAAACAGAGGCAACTCCAAAGAAAACAGCCATGAAAACAATGTTGGAGAAGGCAAAGGTTTGTTGTGTAGCAAGAGAAGTTACAAAATAACGAGTGCTGACAACAATAAACACAGCCGGAGCCGCCAAGGCACCAACTAAGGTCATTAATATTTGCTCGCGTCTTGTTTCTGGAGTAGCTATAAAAAGCAATATCCAGATAAGAACAAACGCCGATGTGAAAAAGAGAAACGGAGTCATAGTTTGTGCTCCTTAGAATGATTATAGTATACCATGTAAGACTCAGGCTGTGTAAGACCTGAAAAGACGTCTATGGATAAAGGTTCAAACAATCTCACCCCACACCTAAACGAAGAGTATTTACCCGGTTTTTCTACGAATGTAGAACAAGATGTATTTGCCCCGGGTTTATCTGAGGATGTTATTCGAATGCTTTCGGCCAAAAAAAATGAGCCGCCTTTTTTGCTTGCTTGGAGATTAAAAGCTTTTGAATACTGGGAAAAATGCAATATTCCAAACTGGGCTAATTTAAAGATTGATCCGATAGATTTTCAAAAAATGAGCTATTTTGCGGCTCCAAAAAAGAAGGCCGGTTCTTGGGAAGAGGTTGATCCAGAAATAAAGGCTGCTTTTGCCAAGCTCGGTATTCCTTTAAGTGAACAAAAAAGATTGTCTGGCGTAGCTGTTGATGCCATTTTTGATTCAGTTTCGGTGGCAACTACTTATCAAAAAGAATTAGAGGAACACGGAGTTATCTTTTGTTCTTTTGGTGAGGCAGTACAACGTTTTCCAGAAATCGTAGAAAAACACTTAGGCTCAGTAGTTTCCTACATGGATAATCCATACGCAGCCCTCAATGCCGCTGTTTTTAGTGATGGTTCTTTTGTTTACGTTCCAAAAGGTGTTGATTGTCCTTTGGAATTATCTACCTACTTTAGAATCAATGCCGCCGATACTGGTCAGTTTGAACGTACTTTGATTGTGGTAGAAGACGATGCGACTGTTAGTTACTTAGAGGGATGTACTGCTCCAACGAGGCTTTCTACGCAATTGCATGCTGCGGTTGTGGAGCTCGTTGCTATGGATCGTGCGACTATTCGTTATTCAACTGTGCAAAACTGGTTTCCGGGGTCCAGTGAAGGAAAAGGAGGAGTTTATAACTTTGTGACCAAGCGTGGTTTGTGTAAAGGAGTTAATTCACGGATTTCTTGGACGCAGGTAGAAGTCGGTTCTGCAATTACTTGGAAATACCCAAGTTGTATTTTGCGGGGTGATAATTCTGTGGGGGAGTTTTATTCGGTGGCGATTACGAAAGGAATGCAGCAGGCAGATACGGGAACAAAAATGATTCACTTGGGAAAAGGAACACGAAGCACGATTATTTCCAAAGGAATATCGGCCGGAAAAAGTCGCAATACTTTTCGTGGTTTAATTAAAGTGGCGCCAAAGGCTATGGGAGTGCGAGTTTATTCGCAGTGTGATTCAATGTTGATTGGAGAAAACGCTGAGGCCACAACTTACCCAAACATCGATGTAGCCACGAATGATGCTCAAATAGAACATGAAGCCACGACGTCTAGAATAAGCGAGGAGCAATTACTGTTTTTAGAACGACGTGGAATTTCTCGCGAGGCGGCGGTACATTTGGTTGTTAGTGGTTATTGCCGAGAAGTTTTTCAAAAATTGCCTTTTGAATTTGCAGCCGAGGTAGAAGGACTGCTTTCTATGACACTCGAAGGAACTGTTGGTTAATTTAAAAAAGTTTTTATGTTGAAAGTGAATAATCTTTGTGTGCAGGCAGGCGATCACCCTATTTTACAAGGTGTTTCTTTTGAAATTCTACCTGGTGAGTTAATTGTTTTGACTGGGGAGAATGGTTCCGGGAAATCTACTTTGTGCAGTGTTTTGTCTGGTGGGGGAGAATTATCTGTTACGGCAGATGAGATGACTTTTCAAAACAAAGACCTGCAAAACATGTTGTCAAATGAACGTGCTTTGCAGGGTTTGTTTGTTTCAAGTCAGGAGCCTGTGGTGATTGCCGGGCTTAGTTGGCGAGTTTTTTTGCAAGCAGCGCTTCAGGAAAGACAAAAATCACTTGGAGAAGAGCCTTTGGAAGTAAGTGAAATAAACACCAAGCTCGAAAAGTTGATTGAACTAGTGAGAATGCCAAGCGAAACTTTAGATCGCGGAATAAACGAAGGGCATTCTGGTGGAGAAAAGAAACGCATGGAAATGTTGCAGTGGTTACTTTTTGCGCCAAAACTATCTGTTTTAGATGAGTTAGACGCCGGATTAGATCAGACAGCAAAAAAACAATTGGCCGAATTGATTGGTAAAGCAAAAAATTCAGAGCGTTCGATTTTGGTGGTATCCCACGATGCAGCTTGGGCCGACAGTCTTCAGGCTGATCAAAAATGGACAATGCAAGGCGGAAAGTTAAAAAAACAAGCATGAAAAAAGTAGCCGAAAAAAATGAATCAACAGCTATTTTTGAGCATCTTGCAGATGTTGTTTCTTTGTGTTCTCTGACAGATAAAAACAATGTTTGTGTTCAAGTTAATGACTGGTTAAGTGAGAATTCTTTACCTTCACCCAGGTCTGAATCTTGGCAGAATGTGTCTTTTGAAAAGCTACTTTCATCTGATGCTTGGACGACAGGTGTGTGTCTTTGCAAGCCCATCATTATTGGTGGAAAGGTTTTGGTTGAGCCAAAAACTGTTTTAGAAACTGACGTCTCAAATATCCAAAACGACGCCTCAGATCCATTTTTTATTTTCTCTCAAGCATTAGTAAAAGAAGTTTATTTGATCGAGATTGCATCTTCCAAAAATGAAGTTCAGAATTTGGAAATAAATTGGCCTGTCTGTGAATGTAAAGATGCAAAAATAAAAGCTTGTGAAATTAAAATCAAAGCGAGTGGAGAAGGTGTTTCCTCTGTTTCAATCAAAGAAAAATTAAGTTCCGGCATTCATTTTTGTTCTTTCACTACAGAAGTCTCTGAAAAAGCTTCACTCGAATTGAGTTTTTTGCCAGAAGTTGATCAAACAAAAGAAAAGAAAAACATCTTTTTTAGGTGGTTGACTTCAAAAGTAAATGAAGGTGGTTCTTTGTCTGTTCGAGGTGTAAGTACGTTTTCTTCTTGGCGACGAGAAGTTTTTCGAACTCGTCTAAATGAGAGTGCTTCAGTCGATGTGCGTCTTTTGCCTTTGGTTGATAGTGATTGTTCTTCAAGTTTGGTGGCAGACACTTTTCACGCCGATAAAAAAAGCACGGGAACCGTTATGGTTCGCGGAATGGCTGCGTCTGGTGGAAAAATGATTGCTCATGTGTTTTCTGAAATTGATCGCAATGCTTCCGAGAGTACAATCAAACAAGAGATTAGAGGACTTGCAACTGAGGGTAACGGACGTTTTTTCTTTAAACCGCATCTTCGAATTCTGACTGATAATGTTGTTTGTACTCATGCGGCTACTTTTGGGCCTCATGCCAAAGAAGCCTTAGAGTTCCTTTTAAAACGGGGAATTCCCCAAAAAGAAGCCGAAGAACTATTGACTAAAGCTTTTTTTGGCCCCATACTCGAAGGCTTCACTTTGGAAGAAAAAGAGAAAGTACAAAGCATTTTGAAAGAATTATGAGTTCACTTGTAAACGCAAAAAACGATTTTCCTCTTTTTTCTGAGAGAAAAGACGCTTTTCATTACCTAGACAGCGCTTCAACCACCCAAAAACCTCAGGCGGTTATTTTGGCTGTAGCAGAGGCTTATAAGCGTTTTTGTGCCAATCCGCACCGTGGAGCTTATCGTTTGAGCGAAGATGTGACCGCAAAAGTCGCTTCTTGTCGCGAATCTTTGCGTCGTTTTTTTAATGTTCCAGATTCACACGAAGTAATTTTCACCCACGGAGCAACCGACGCTTTGAATGCTCTGGTTTTCATGATGACGCCATTTTTAGAGGCTGGCGACAATGTTATTGTGTCTCCACTCGAGCATCATGCCAATTTGCTTCCTTGGTACAGACAGCAGAAGAATATTGGTACTTTAGTTTCCACTATTAGCACAGAAGACAAGTTTGAAGTGACGCTTTCTGATATTGAACGATCAATTACACCTTCAACCAAAATTATTTCTGTCACCCATGTTTCGAATGTGCTCGGAACGATATTGCCGATCAAAGAAATCACTCAAATTGCCAAAGAGAAGAACATTAGGGTTTTTGTAGATGGTTCTCAGGCAGCCGCCAATTTACCAGTTTCCATTAAAAATCTCGGCTGCGATGCTTATATTGTTTCTGCTCACAAAATGTATGGACCTTCTGGTGTTGGAGCTTTGATTATCGACAAAGCCTTGGCCGAAACTTTTGAGCCATACCAATTGGGTGGGGGAATGGTACTCGATGTAAAGGATGGAGAAATGATTTTCGCACCACTTCCAGAACGTTTAGAGGCAGGAACTTTGCCGATTGAAGGAATAATTGGCTGGCAGGCAGCGATTGAATATTTGTCTTCTTTCAAAAAAGAGGAAAAAGAAAAACATTTACGCAATTTAAGAAGCAAGGCTTGGGAGGCGCTTTCTAAAATTAAAGGTCTGACTTTGTTTGGATCAAAAGATGGAATTGGTGCTTTTTCTTTTGCTGTAGAAGGCGTGCATTCTCACGATATGGCCACGATTTTAGATGGTAATAGTGTTTGTGTAAGAGCGGGGCATCACTGTGCCAAGCCACTCATGGGGATTTTAGGAATTGAGTCTTTGGCACGAGTATCTTTTGGAATTTATAATGACGAATCTGATATTGAGGCCTTGGTAAAGGGAATTGTTCAAGCTCAAAGAATCTTGTTATGAATCTTTTTGAAGCATATTCAGAACAAATAAAAGAACACAGTAAAAATCCCCATTGGACTGGAAAATGCCAAGGAGAGAATGTGTCTTTTGTGGCTCATAATCCCTTGTGTGGCGACACTGTTACAATAAGTTTGGTGATAGATAATCAAACAATCACAGAGGCGCGAGCTGTTGTGAATGGTTGTGCTTTTTGTCGAGCTTCAACGTCTTGTTTGTTGTCTTCTGTTCAAGGTTTATCAAAACAAGAAGCTTTAAGTTTGATTGATTCCTTGCTTCTTTGGTCAAAAAAAACCAGGGAAGAAAAACCTCCCCTAGATTTATTTGCAGCTTTTACGCCTGTTTGTGCAAGTCCCATGAGACTCAAATGTGTAACATTATCTTGGTACGCATTAAAAAGTGCTATAGAGCTCTCTTTTTAGAAGGTGAAGTTGCGATTTTTCGAATACTGTCATTGTTGAGAATTCCTTTTTTGTAGAGTTCAAGTAAAACCATCACAGCAGCCAAAATTGTTGGACCGGCAATAAAACCAATTGGACCAAACAATTTAAGACCACCCAAAATAGAAACCAAAATTAGTAAGGTGTGCATGTTGGTTCGTCCTTTGAGTAGTTGAGGTGAAAGGATATTATCCACCAACCCAACTACCATAACCGACCAAATCAAAAGCCCCAAGGCACTTCCTGGATTTCCTGATAACAACAGGTACAAAACAGCCGGTCCAAGAATCAATCCGACACCCAAAATAGGTACTTGAGAAGCAATAATTGTGACCGCACCCCACAATAAAGCTCCAGGAACACCAAAAATCGTTAAACCAATCGCAGCCATAATTCCTTGAATACAAGACACAATCAAGGCTCCAAACACAACATTACGAACAGTGCTTGTCATGCGAGAAATAATATCTCGATCTAGTTCGTTACGAAAAGGACTAAGTGTCTGAACTTCTTCTTTGATTTTTTCTCGATCAACCAGTAAATAGAACAAAGCGATAAAGAAAATAAAGACACTCAAAAACGCATTAGCGGCACTAGCCAAAAAGCTCGCGGCGTTATCGGCAATCCATTTTGCAGCCGAGGTACCAATTTCGCTCAAATGGATATTGCCAATTTCTTGCTGTGTAGCTTCTGGAAGCAAAGTAACTCCAGGAATTGATGTCAGGTTGAATGTTCTAAAAAATCCACTCTCACCAAATGATGATTGCAAAAATTCAGTTGCGTCTTGAGTAATAGCAATGGCGCCAAAAGTAAGAGGCAAAACAGCCCCTAAAAGCACGCAAATAATAATTATTACAGCTGCCAGTTTGGGGGAGTTCAAATATTTTTCTAACTTCCTCATGACAGGCATAAGAACAATTGCCACAATAGCAGCAGTCAGCAAAATCAAAGCAAAAGGCTCAACAACTCGCCAAAAAACATATAAAATAAATGCACCAACCAACAAAAAGAACCAACGGGTCAGTGTTTTATGAGAAGAAATAGGAATGGCCATATAAACAAAAATCTAGTGATTACTGCTATTATATCACGACAATCAGTTGTGAGTCGGCCTTCTTGACGAATCGCGCTTTTTCCCATACTATAATGCCCGAATGGCCTCATCCCAGCGAAGCTGGGCGAGCGTCTATCGGTTAGGACACCAGATTTTTCCAGCAAAAGCCGGACCCGGCTCCGCCGGGCATCCTGTTCATTGCACATAAAGTTTTGACAATATTTTGGCCTCATCGTCTATCGGTTAGGACACCAGGTTTTCATCCTGGTAAGCGGGGTTCGACTCCCCGTGAGGTCACCACAAAACACTTCTCGCAGATTCACGAGGAGTTTTTTGTTTGTGTGATAACATTCTGTGTGCTTTATGATAATTTGTGGCATAATTAAAAACATATGACAGAAGGTAGTAAGAGACCACAGGAATCTGGTTCTATAGAATTTTCCAAAGAGAATTTAGTGCGTTTTGTTTGGTTTGATGTAGTCAATCTTAGGGAAACAGATAAGAAAAATCTTATTGGTGCCCAAAGAGATATTCTAAAAACACCGGAAGCTTTTATGGATAAAGGAGGTGCCGGATCCATTTATAGACTATCTTCCAATTCAGAACTTTGTTTAAAAGTGCTTCATCCTCACAAAGATACAGAAGAAAGACAAAAGGGTATTGATTTTATTGCTCGAGAGGCAAACATAACAGCCTTACTAAACGATGTACAAGTTGAAGGTGTTCGATCTCCTAGGTGCGCTGGATATTGGAAAGGACAAAGTTCTCAAGTATCCGCAATTGTTCTGGAACATTTAGATGCTCTTAACTTGCAACGTGTTCTAAATAGGGAATTCATGTTTCCTAGTACGTTTGACCCAGATATATTTCTGGATACCCTGCATGATTACATGGAATATCTTCATGATGAAAAAAAGATCGTTCATCAAGATCTTTTTCCTAGAAACATAATGATTGATATAGAAACAGGACTTCCGAGAGTTATTGATTTTGGTGATGCTGCTGTCTTGCACAACATGGAGCGTCGTGAGGCTGAACTATGTAGACGAAAAGACACGGACCGTTTAAATGAGCTAGATAAGATACTCTCAAACATTGACAAAACATGAATTTTATAGCTAAATATGAACACCATCACCAAAATAGGAGGTATGGATATGGATCTACATATTGATCGCACTCTTCAAGACAAGGCTTCGGCTGGGGCTAAAGAACTAATTGAGTCAACTGAAGAGGAGATTGTTATATACCCATATCCATTGCGAGCCGATGCACCGGAAACAGGGCCACGGTTCTTTCTTTCCCGTTCCGGGGATGGAATTTTGGTCCTCAGTATCATTAAGGTGGACGGCCAAGACGTTTACCTTGGCATAAAACTTGACCCAATAATTAAACGAACTACATAGACTTCTACTCCTCTCCTCCCATCCCGGAGGAGTTTTTCTTTTTAGTTGCTTGAAACACCTCATCCCTATAAAAAACACTTCTCGCAGATTCACGAGGAGTTTTTTGTTTTGAAACGGTTTGGTAGGGGAGACAAATGAATCAACAGAATTAAGACACCGCAGTTTTGCTATGTATCAAGATGAATTTTTGGCTAGATTATCTTCTGGAGGTGCGTTATTTGGATATACACATTTACAATTTGTTCCAGCTGAAAAACGGGCAGAAATGATTGCAGAAGACACTGAAGTTAGTGAAATGATTAAAGAGGTCGGAGAGATTAATGAAATTTGGCGAGAAGTTCGAGATGTTTTATTTGGTTCAGATGTTTTACCGACGGATCTTATTGCTTCAATTTGGCACGCAAAAACCTTTGCTGATATTAAGACTCTTGCTGAAAAAACTCTGAATAGTCTCAATAAACTTTGACCAAAACAGCAAAAAAGTGTAGTGTTTTTCTCTTATGCTACGAATTTTAGGGATTGAATCCAGTTGTGATGAAACAGCAGTTGCTTTGCTCAAAAGTGATGGTATTTTGTTTGATTTGGAAAAGAACTTGGTGGCTTCTCAAGTTGATATTCATGCCAAGTACGGCGGGGTTGTGCCAGAAGTGGCGGCTAGACAGCACGCGGAGGTTTTATTTCCGCTTTTGGTTGAGGCTGGTGTTCCAAGGGGTGGAGAGGGGATAGATGCGATTGCAGTCACTTATGGCCCTGGTTTGGCGCCTGCTCTTCGAATTGGAGTAGAAGCAGCAAAGATGCTCTCTTGGCTCTGGGACAAGCCCTTGGTGCCCGTGAATCACTTAGAAGGACATATTTACAGCGCTTGGCTTGGTGCAGAAGTGCCACCAGAGTTACCGGCCTTGGTTTTGATTGTCTCTGGTGGGCATACTGAGTGGATTTTAATGAAGGACCATGGTGATTACGAAATTCTCGGGCAAACTCGAGATGATGCTGCTGGGGAGGCTTTCGATAAAACAGCCAAACTTTTAGGGCTTGGCTACCCGGGTGGACCAGCACTCAGTAAACTTGCTGAACAAGGGAATCCAAAATCGATAGATTTTCCAAGAGCCATGTTGCGAAGTGGAGATTTAGACGTAAGTTTCTCTGGTTTAAAAACGGCAGTCTCGGTCTATCTACAAAAGAATCCAGATTCGCCAAAAGAAAACATTGCAGCATCTTTTCAAGCCGCAGTCGTCGATACACTTCTTTTCAAAACTAGGGAAGCAATCAATCAAACAAATCCCAAGTCGCTAATTGTGGCTGGGGGAGTTTCTGCTAATGTTGCTTTGAGAATCGCAATGAAAGACCTTGCCAAGCAAATGAACATATCATTCTTTGTGCCAAGCCTTGAATTCACAGGAGACAACGCCGCCATGATAGCTGTAGCTGGCGCCATGCGTTTTGCTTCAGGCAAATATACCAAAGACACCTTTTTCACAGTCGCCACACCTGGTTTGAGCATGTAAACAATATGAAAAAAGAATACATCTTAAACAATTTGGTAGACACAGAACAAACAGCCATCGAATTGGTTGCTTCTTTGCAAGGAGGCGAATGGATCGCACTAAACGGCCCTCTCGGCGCCGGCAAAACAACTTTTACACAGGCAACGGCCCGTTCTTTTGGTGTGTTTGATCTCGTACGTTCTCCAACATATTCTCTGGTACACACTTACAAAACCAATCATCCAACCATAAAAACCCTAGTACATGCCGACTTGTATCGCTTGGAAAGTGTAGATGCATCAGATATTGGACTCGATGAATGGGTGGGAAAGAAAGATGTTGTGGTATTTGTTGAATGGCCAGAGAGATTGAGGGAGGGAAGGTTTGATGTGGAATTGAAGTTTCTATTAGAAGAATGGGGGAGGAAGTTGATTGTTGAGAAAAAATAAAAGAAGTCTTGATCTGAGGCTTCTTTTATTTTTGTGTGAAATCTTTTATTCCCCAACAACTCGTAGTACTTCTTCTACAGTTGTGGAGCCGTCTAGGGCTTTTAGGATGCCGTCTTGGACCATTGTGATCATTCCTTGTTCTATTGCTAGTTCG
>Ga0100379_10002076_pt1 | contig 19494 bp, 14 predicted proteins | sample CryGeymeta201503_FD_80418 | JGI IMG/M metagenome (GOLD analysis project Ga0100379, IMG submission 80418) | Groundwater microbial communities from Crystal Geyser aquifers in Utah, USA - Crystal Geyser metaG 2015-03 | ecosystem: Environmental > Aquatic > Deep subsurface > Groundwater | place...
AAACTCAAGTGCGATTCCTCTTCGGGATATTTCATTGCCCTTTACTTCAAGTGTCGCAGCAAGGTGTTCGTAAAATAGCTTGCCATCTTGACGGAAGTTTATTTTCAGATTATTGTCAAATTTACTTTGGGTTAAGGTCCATGGAATCGTATCGCGAATCACTTCATTCGTGAGTGCATTTATTTCCTCATAAATGAAGTTCATGCGAATTTCATAAGCTTTGGTATTGGGTGCCGCATCATAATTAATGGACATGGGCTTGTCTGGTTGAATAGGGTAGGTATTGATGTTTAGAGAATTTGGTGTGTTCGGAGAAGGACTCCCGAGCATTTTTAACTGCGCCTTTACCTCTTTGCCACTTAAAGGGTTAAGTACTTTTAAAGTATAGATATGATTCTCCGTAAGTTGTAAATCTGTGGTGTAGACGTAATTGACAGCGTTGCTAAATAGTCCTTCATTTTTTTGAATCATCAATTTCTCACAATTAACGGAGAATCCTGAGGTGAGATTTATGAGGGTGACTTGTAGGGAATCGAAAAAGAGATTGTCGACGTCTTTGGCTAATTCAATTGGAGACTCATCCTGGCTAGCAAACCCTTTATTGATTTTGATGTATTGAATTGAGTCGAACTTGTTTAAAATTGCATAGACAACCATGACCTCCTCTTGAGGTCCGATAATCTCTAATTCATTTTTGCAGGAAGGCAAAAGTGCGAGAATAAGTGAAAAGCAAAGCAGGGCTTTTTTCATAGCGGTTTCAAATCTAGTTGCTTCGCGCGAAGGGAGCAATTTTTTGTTACTTTTGACGCGACAACTTCTCATTAACGTTAAAACTCTAAAGGAGTTGGAATCATTTAAATTTAATCCTCATGAGCTATCGATTTTCCTTGGCCCTTGTTCTCTTGTTAAGTTTAGGATTACGAATTGCTGAAAATCCAGATCAATTGATTTGGACCGAGCAGTTTGATAAAGCAAGCACCAATTGGCGTACAAGCAATTCACCAGACGAACTCTACCTCATTCAAGGAGGCCAATATGTTCTTTTTAGAAAAAGTGCTAATGGTCCAAGCATCATCTTGCCTCAAGAGGGCGATTTGTATGGGGAATGCCATGTGGAGATGGAAGTCTATCTTGACCCAACACAGTCGGGCTCTTCGCTGGGCTTGATGTTTATGGCTAAACCAAATGGTTCAAGTGCATACCTCATTGAAATAAGTGATAAACGGGAATACCGCATTCGCAGAATTGAGGAGTCCGTATTCCAAGAGGTGAGCGGCACGAGTAAAAATGGTGGCTGGGTCAAAGAGAAGATGATTGCAAAATCTGGTGAACGAAACTTGATTGGGGCCACCTACGAGTCTGGCGTACTGAAATTTGAGATCAATGGAAAAGACGTTTGGATCGGCGACGCATTTAAGCCTGAAAAAGGTAAAATAGGAATCTATGTTGGTCCGGCTTCAAAAGGGAAGGTTGATGAGATACGTGTTTATGTGAGCGAGGAAGAAGCTGCACGGATTCGCAAAGACCGTGAAGACCAAGATCCAATCCGTTCAGAACTAACTGACATCATAATTTCTTTACGAACCACCATCAATGCCCAGAATAAGGAAATTGATAGTTTAAGTAAATTGAGTGGTAAACTTCAAGCGGAGCAAAGTAAATTTGATAATAATCCGCGTAATGTGCGTAAGCTCAGTGCAGAGATTACCCAGCTAAACAAAGAAGTTAAATCTCTGAATTGGCAGTTGACCAAAGCAAACAGAGAAATTAGTAAACTCGAAAAATTTCAAGCGAATATTAAAGCCAATCAAGGAGGTGACATTGTAATAAAGCTGACGAATGCCTTGAATGACGAGCAGGAAAAGAATCAAGTCTTAGAAAAAGATAATAAGGAACTAACCACACGGCTGGCGGCATTAGAGCTTGAGCTGAAGAAATATAAAAAGGATGATGAGTGATACGAAGTACAAAGAAATAAGTCGCGTTACCACCCACGTGCTGCATGAAATGAAGGCACGTGGTGAGAAGATTTCGATGTTAACTGCCTATGACTATTCGATGGCAAAGATTCTAGATGAAGCCAAGATTGACGTGATCTTAGTAGGCGACTCTGCATCGAATGTAATGGCTGGGCATATGACAACCTTGCCGATCACCTTGGATCAAATGATTTATCATGCCGCCTCTGTGATTCGTGGGGTATACCGAGCTTTAGTCGTAGCGGACTTACCTTTTGGGTCATACCAAGGAAATTCCAAAGAAGCCCTGAACTCGGCCATTCGCTTAATGAAAGAAGCAGGAGCACATGCCATTAAGATGGAAGGTGGAACGGAAATTCTTGAGTCGGTGAAGCGAATACTTTCGGCAGGTGTTCCTGTTATGGGGCATTTAGGACTTACTCCTCAATCCATCTATAAGTTTGGAACATTTGAGGTTCGCGCCAAAGAAGAGGCCGAAGCAGAAAGGTTGCTCGAAGATGCACATGCTTTAGCTGAGGCAGGCTGTTTTGCTATTGTTCTTGAAAAGATTCCCGCTAAGCTTGCTGCCAAAGTTGCCAAGAGCGTAAGTATCCCGGTCATTGGAATTGGAGCAGGCGGTGATGTAGACGGCCAGGTGCTTGTATTGCATGACTTACTTGGGATTACCAAGCAATTTAGTCCACGCTTTCTTCGCCGATATATGAATTTATATGACGATATTCTTGACGCCGTTTCTCGTTATATCGAGGATGTGAAGCTTAAGGATTTTCCGAATGAAAAAGAGCAGTATTGAGTGTACCTTTGCAGCTTGCTGAATTTCAGCGTCAAGGTTCCTTTATTGGGGCATGATTTTTTTGTATGGAAAATATTCAATCTCAGATTGTTTTTGAAGACAATCATCTTATTGCAATCAACAAACGCGCTGGACAATTGGTGCAGCCCGACAATGATTTTACAGAAGAGTCTCTGGAAGATTTTGTGAAGGAGTATGTCCGGGTAAAATATAAAAAGCCGGGTGACGCCTATCTTGGTGTGATGCACCGTTTGGATAGACCGGTAACTGGGCTATGCCTTTTTGCCAAAACCTCCAAAGCATTGGAGCGCATGAACAAATTGTTTGCTACCCGCGAAGTACAAAAAACCTATTATGCCTTGGTTCATGGAAAACCTAAGGATCTTACAGGCACTCTCGTTCATTATTTGAATAAGGATACCGACAAGAATATTGTCCATGCTTACAATAATGATAAACGCGGTGGGGTTCGCGCTGAATTAAGTTATAGCGTGATACGCCAAGCCGGAGGATTAACGCTATTGGAAGTCAAGCCAATAACAGGTAGACCACATCAAATTCGCGTACAGCTGAGTAAAATTGGCCATCCTATCATTGGTGACCTAAAATACGGATCGAATAAAACTAATCCTGATAGAAGTATTTGCCTCCATGCACTTTCCTTAGAATTCGTGCACCCAGTTAAAAAAGAAAAGATTAAAATCGAAGCAACAATGGCCGATGATCATCTGATCAATCTATACCTTACTCAATAATTCGGTTTCGGCTTATTCCTTCCTGAGCCTCCTGGATTATCGCCTGGCTCTCGTCCACCTGGTGATTTTGGTGGTGTAGGAGTTGTTCCACTTGGAGGAGTTGGGGGAACAGGACGCGGTTTACTTGGCGGAACCGGCCTGGTTACCGGAGGTGGATTCCTTCTTCGCGGGTTGGTCGTCGGAGGATTTGAGGGGGCGGTGTTTTGCTGACTTGGACTGACCGTTTTTGGTTTTTGAAGATTTAAGTAAACCACCTCTGGCTCTGTGGTACTGTCTACCACATTTTCATCCAAGCAAGGGGATACACTATTGCCAAAATCATCGCTCATTCCGTAGGATATACGTATAGCTCCACAGGTATTTTGGTCGGAAATCATCATGCCTACTTCTTGTTCAGAATAAGGGTTTTTCACCGCAACTGCAGCCGTATTTTTCGGAATATCTCCTAAGTTATGTGCATAGAGCACCAGGATATTTTCCCCATTATTTAGCTGAACAGGCAGGCTGAAAGGAGCCTTGGTCAGCCTGAAATTTTTTAAGACCCATTGTCCGTTTAGGTAAAGACTCACCGTATCATTGTCTTCCACTCCACAATCCCACAAAATGAGATCCACTTGCTTGCTAGAACTATTATAGCAGTCTTGGATTTCGACGCTCCGAAAGGATTCTCCCGCATTTAAACGAATTCCCTGCTGGGTGAGTTGATAGGAGGGAAGCACTAAATTCGGGTTCGATCGAATGAGTTTTGCTTCATTATCATCTTTTAGCGGTTTTAAATTCTTAGGACATTCTACCTTTACCAAGGTCTGCGCAGTTCCTGTTAGATTAATCTGCATGGCGCCGTTCACTTCTAATCCCGAGCTCAGACTTATTTTGTCACCCCCCGCAACAGATATAGCGGCTGTATTGCTAGGGATATCACCAAGATTCAAAGCATAAAGGTAAAGCTCATTGGCTCCAGGGCGTAGTTGAACCTCGATGGATTGTTTAGACTTACTCAAACGAAAACTATCTGCAACGATTTTTCCATTTAGATAGAGGCGAATGCTGTCGTTGTCTTCAATCCCCGCATCCCAAAGTTCTAGAGTAAGCATCGGCTTGCTAGTTTCGATACACGCCTGGTATTCTGTTGTGCGCTGTGGTACCTGTGCTTGGGCAAGGGATACCGTAAAAAGAAAGAGGGCTAGGCAGGAAGAGTAAATCAGTTTCATAAGCAGTCTTTTGCCCGTTATAAACTAAAAACGTGCCATGGGTGAATCGAAGGAGGCTAGACTTGGTGCTTTTGCATTGGATAATGTACTTTTGCTGCGATATTTTATAAGCGATTACGAATTATGTCATACGGAACTTTCCAAGTACCACCAGCGAAAAACGAAGTGGTTAAATCATATGCTCCCGGATCTACGGAGCGCAAAGAATTACAAGAAGCCTTACGTATTGCTCGTTCTGAAGAACGCGATGTACCCATGTATATTGGCGGTCAAGAAATTAGGACAGGGAATAAGGTGCGCATGTCTCCTCCTCATGATCATGGTCATACGTTAGGTCATTTTCATCAAGGAGATGCGAGTCACGTAAAAGCAGCGATTGATGCAGCCTTGCATGCACGCTCCAAATGGGCAGCGATGGCTTGGGAGCAACGTGCAGCTATTTTCTTGAAAGCGGCAGATTTGATTGCTGGTCCTTACCGTGCTCGATTAAACGCTGCTACCATGCTCGGTCAGTCGAAGAATGCATACCAAGCAGAGATTGATGCTGCCTGTGAGTTTATTGATTTCCTCCGATTCAATGTTCAGTTCATGACGGAAATCTATACACATCAGCCAGGATCTTCTGAGGGAATATGGAACCGCATGGAACACCGTCCGCTTGAAGGATTTGTATTTGCCTTGACTCCTTTCAACTTTACTGCTATAGCCGGGAACTTGCCAACATCGGCAGCGATGATGGGTAACGTAACCGTATGGAAACCTGCAAATACACAAGTTTATTCAGCAAATGTATTGATGGAAATATTCCGTGAAGCGGGAGTGCCTGATGGGGTAATCAACTTGGTATACGTAGACGGTCCAACTGCTGGAGATGTCATCTTCAACCATGCTGATTTTGCAGGAATTCACTTTACAGGCTCTACCGGAGTATTTCAAAATATCTGGAAAACCATTGGAAACAACATCCATAAATACAAAACGTATCCGCGGATTGTTGGAGAAACCGGCGGAAAAGACTTCGTGATGGCTCATCCAAGTTCAGATGTGAAAGCTTTGGCTACAGCCTTGGCTAGAGGAGCATTTGAGTTTCAGGGACAAAAATGTTCTGCAGCCTCTCGTGCTTATGTACCCGCTTCCATTTGGCCACAGGTAAAGGCATATTTGACCGCCGATTTAGCGACCATGAAAATGGGGCCAACCGAAGACTTCACCAATTACATCAATGCAGTGATTGATGAAAAAGCTTTCGATAAAATTACCTCCTATATTACCAATGCAAAAAATGAAGGCATCGAAATACTTGCAGGAGGAAACTTCGATAAAAGCAAAGGGTACTTCATTGAACCAACCGTGATAGTGAGTCCTCGTCCTGATTATATCACCATGTGTGAAGAAATCTTCGGGCCCGTTTTAACAATCTATGTATACGAAGACGATAAGTTTGAAGAAACCCTCGACTTGGTAGATAAAACGTCAGTTTATGCCTTAACTGGTTCCATCTTTTCGCAAGATCGCTATGCGATTGAGTTGGCCACACGCCGCTTAGAAAATGCAGCGGGTAACTTTTATATTAACGACAAACCAACTGGTGCCGTTGTAGGACAGCAACCCTTTGGAGGGGCAAGAGCATCCGGAACAAATGATAAGGCCGGGTCCATGCAAAACCTACTCCGTTGGGTATCCGCTAGAACGATTAAAGAAACCTATGTTCCAGCGAAAGATTATCGCTACCCTTTCCTAGGCGAGGATTAAGTTAGTTTAAGACTCGAGATTTAAGACGTAAGACATAAGAGCAATCGCTTGAGTCTTGCGTCTTTTTTTGTCATTGTCTCACCCTCTCAAGTCTATTGAGATGCGGTCACCACAAATTTTTCAATCTTATTATCAACTGGAGGCAAACTTTGAAGGTAAGCATAGATTGCTTTTAAATCCTCTGTTTTCATACCGGAATACATGGTCCATGGCATGACCGTTTGAAAATCTGTTGGTCCCACTTGTGCTGGTGAATAGCCACTATCTTGATAGGCTAAAAAGCGATTGATGAAAGCATCTTCGGTCATCATACCAATGCCAGTAGATTTATGTGGCGTAATATTAGGTGAGGTAAGAATACGTCCATTGCCCAATTCGAAGACCATTCCGCCAGCATATGGTTCGCCGATAAACTCTCCTTTCACTTGCTTGGTATGGCAATCGAAGCAGCCACTTGCATTCACCATATAGCTACCATAGGCTACGATGTTTGATTTATCAGGAATGGGTTGATGATTGGCAGGCTTTGGCATGGTTCGAACGATAAGGTTCAAAGGAAAATCCAATTCGGTCTCTACTTTTGGCGTCTCTACTACCGGTAAACTTCGGAGATAAGCAATCACAGCGTAAATATCTTCTTGGTCCATTTCTCCATACTGGTAATAAGGCATAACAGGGAATAGGGGTGTCCCATCTTTGCTTACCCCAGAAGTTATGGCGCGATATATTTCTCCATCTGTCCAGTCTTTGAGTCCAAACGGTGTAATATTCCGAGAAACGATATCCCCTGGGAAGCCCATCTGGTGATTGAAATGTTCGCCTCCTGTACCTTCAGATCCAGCTTTTGGCGGACCGGCAAATTTATCCCATTCACGTACGCCATGGCAGTCCATGCAAAGGTTCACATGATTTGCGAGGTATTCTCCACGTTCGAGTCGGGTTGGTGTGATCTCTACTGTAATGTCAGGAGCAGGGTCTACTTTGGGATAAGCAATGTTTAAATAGGAGAGTCCTCCTCCTGCTAATATGGCAATAAATAGCACCAATATTCCTAGAACTCGGATTAATTTTTTCATGATTTTTGGCAAAGGTTCAAAACCAAATTAGACAATAAATCTTAAAAATCAATGAATTAGGTGTTTAGCTCTTTTGGTCCTGCAGTTCTTTTTCGTATTTCTGTAGGGTGAGCTTCAGGTGTTGAATATCGATAGGTTTGGCGATATAATCATCCATTCCATTGGCCAGGTAGTTTTCTTTGTCACCCTCCATGGCATTGGCAGTCATGGCAATAATCACAGGTCCATCTTCCCCGTATTTGTCGCGGATGATGCGCGTGGCTTCTGTTCCATCCATATCAGGCATTTGGATGTCCATCAAAATCAAATCGTAGGATTTCGCTGCATAGGCTTCCACTGCTTCTCTGCCACTTGTAACCATATCGACAGTATAGCCAAGTCGACCTAATACTATTATGGCGAGTTTTTGATTGAATAGGTTGTCTTCTGCTAATAGGATGCGGAGGTTTTTAGCCGTTGGCATTTCAGGTTCTATGAGTTTTTTAGAGGGCTCTTTTTTGAAAGGTTCAGATCCGAGCAGACGGTTGACTACTTGAAGCAGAACTGTATGTTTCACGGGCTTCGTTAAGGCATCGCTGAGGTAGGGACTTCCTTTGACCTCCGGGTGCATATTTAATGAGCTTAGCATGAGGGTAGGAATGGTATCTACAATTTCGTATATCCTTCTTGCCGTTTCCAATCCATCCATATCAGGCATGGCATAATCGAGCACGAATAGGGCTGGGCGATACCCTTGTCTTATCGCTTCAAGCATAGCCGATGGGCGAAGGAATATGGTCGGAACTGCACCCCAACGTTTGAACTGATGTTCCATGATTTTAAGGTTGGTAGTGTTGTCGTCTACCACACAGATTTCCTGTCCTTTGAGCTTGGAAAAGTCAAGGCTTAGCTCAGCTTTGTTGGCTAGTTTTAGCGGGATTTCAAAATAAAAATTCGATCCCTTACCGACTTCACTTTCTACGCCTATAATTCCTTTCATGGCGTTCACAAGCCGCGTACTAATGGCAAGTCCGAGTCCGGTTCCACCATATTTGCGTGTGGTAGAACTGTCTACCTGACTAAATGCTTTGAAGAGCTTTTGTCTTGCTTCTTCTGGAATTCCGATTCCGGTATCATGAACTGAAAAGCGAATATTCCCAGTTTGTTGTCCTGGTGTAACACGTATCACAATTTCTCCTTCGTCCGTAAATTTAACAGCATTGGAGGTAAGGTTAATGAGTATTTGACGCAAGCGCGTGATATCACCAACGATGGAGTCAGAGATGGATTCATCCACTTGGTATAGGAGCTCAAGTCCTTTATCCGTCGCTTTGGCTGCCAATAAATCAAATGTCTCACCAATTGTTTGTTCGATACTCAAAGGGTGTTCTTCGAGTTCCATATTTCCCGATTCAATCTTAGAGAAATCGAGGATATCATTAATAATTGCTAAGAGCCCATCGCCACTCATTTTGATGGTGCTAACAAAGTCACGCTGCTCTTCGTTCAACTCAGTAAACTCGAGCAAGGAGGTCATTCCCAATACCCCATTCAATGGTGTTCGAATTTCATGGCTCATGGTGGCAAGGAAGTCGGCCTTCGCACGGGCTGCCAGTTCTGCGCGATCTTTTGCTGCAATTAAATCTTCTTGGTATTTAATGGCCTCAATATCTCTTTCAATCCATTCTCCCATGGAGCGTAAGAAGGAGATTTCGCCATTTGAAAATTCATTCTGCCTGGCTTTATTGCCGAAGAAGCTCAAGCTACCGTATAAGTTTTCATTCACATAAAGCAGAATCCCAATAAAGGCCTTTTGTTGATACTTGGCATAGGCTTCTCCTTCTTTAAACGGCGTTTTTTCAATATCGCTAAAGGCAACAATCCCTTTTTGTTCAATGAGTATATTCGAGTAGCTTGTACCTAAATCAGAACGGTATCCTTTTTGGTAATTGCCTTCTTCAGGGAAGATATTGGCAATTTCAAACTCTTCGGTTTCGATGAGATTGATTAAACCAAAGTCTAACCCATAGAATGTTTTCCCAATATCTAAGGTTTTCTGAAAACGTTCGTGAGGATCATCTATCTGTATGACCGCTTCGTAAAGCTGACTTAAAGCCTCTTCCTGACGTTTGGCGTTTTGCTCTAAATTTCTACGCTGCGTAATGTTCTTCGCATACAATGCCGCCCCATGAATTCCTTCATCACTTCGAATTGGATTGATTGAAACATCATAAAAGGCAACCCCTTCTGGCCAAGTAAAGGTATATTCAAATCGCTGTCTTTTTCCTTCAATAGCCTTTTTAACCGCTTTCTCCCAATTTGATTTTTGTTCTTCATTGAAGGCGGAAAAGGCATATTCGCCCGACTTGGTCTTAATATTAAATGCACGAGCAAATTCCTTCTCATACTGCTCATTAAAGGTGATTAAATTCATCTTCGTATCGACCGACCAGATTAAGTCGGAAGTATTGTCGATGATGGCTCGAAGGTTGGAGCGTTTTTCGTCGAGTTCTGCTTGTGCAGCCTTGATATTGTCAATATCGGCATGGGTTCCAATAAAACGAATGGCCTTATCGGCCTCATTACGGATTACCTTACCACGACTTAAAATCCATTTATAATTACCGTCTTTTTGGCGGAGTCTAAATTCTTCAGAATACTGGTTGCTTATTCCTTTTACATGGTTTTTAATTCCCAAGTCAACATGAGCAGCATCGTCAGGGTGAATGATTTGCCATAAGAGGTCGACACTTTCGCCAAGTTCACCTACTTCATACCCAAGCATGGTTGACCATCTTTCTGAGATATAAAACTCATCCTTCACCAGGTCCCAATCCCAAATACCATCCTCACTACCTGAAAGAGCATAGTCAAATCGGGCCTCACTAATTTTTAGCTGTTCTTCTACTTCTTTATATGGCGTAACATTAACCAATGCACCTATTATCCGAGCCTCACCACCCTCATGAGGTTCTGAAACAAGGGAGCAATGGAAATGACGAACCGCTCCACTTGGAAATTTGCCGACAAAATCAAAATCATTATTTCGACCGGCGATGGCTAATGCAATATAGCGCTGAACCCGCTGACGGTCTTCCGCTCGCACGTAGCTTAGCATCTCGTATAAATCATAACGCCCGTCTTTTTGCAATTCAAATATGCGACTGGCAGAGTCGGAGGCTTTAAGAATATAGTTGTCTAATTCTTTATGGATGACAAAACTTCCCGTATTGCTTATTTCCTGAGCCAATCGAAGTATGGATTCATTTTCTTCGATGAGTTCATTAAGTTTTGCCTGCTCTTCCAATTGAACGCGTAATTCTTCCTGACTTGCCTGCAGCTCTTCGGCAATCATTTGTAACTCGTTTTCTTTGGCGAGGATGGCGCTAATATCCTGTTGGATACATGCGTAGGCCAAGGTTTCTCCATGTGGACCAACGACTGGAAAAAAGGCAGCTTGTACTGGGATGAGTTCCTCCGTTTTATAATTTTTTAGAAACAGTCGGCCTTCCCAAGAGTCACCCCTGCGTAAAACAGGAATGATTTCTCGTGCATAACGCCTTGCCGTTTCAGGGTCTAATACCTCCGTGATGCGTTTTCTTTTTATCACATCCATAGGAGGGAGGTCGGTCAGTTGTCTCCCTGCATCATTGATAAATGTAATGCGGTAGTCGGAATCTGTTAAGCCAATCAAGTTGGTTGAGTTTTCAATTACCAGGTTATTGATAAAAAGTTGAGAGGCCATCTCTGCCTTCTCCTGGTAGGCCTCTTCTAAACGCGCAATATTTTCATTTAGGTCTTCCTGCTTGCTCTGTAATTCATTGTTTAACTCGCTAAGGCGCTCATTTTGATCTCGGTAGCTAAAAAGTAGTGGGCGTACGATGAGCAGTAATTCCATCAATAAAAACAAGGCGATGAGAATAGCCATTCCCAGCTCAAAGCGCTTTATTACCCCAATCTGCAAACGACTATCATATTGTATGAGGGTTACCGCTTTGTCCATGGTATTCATGTACTGAGATGTAGCGGACAATAATTCTGCGGATTGTTTGATTGCAACAGAATCAGGTTGATGAATCAATTCCTCCATCAATCTCTTTGATTCTATGAAGTGTGAATCGACTTCTTCAAGCGCATCACCTAAAGCCTTAGATGAAAGCAGATCCGCCTTATCCTCATTCAATATGAAATCATGATGGTATTCCCAATTGTTAATCGTCCGCTGCGCTGAATCAGCATACGCCTGATTACCGTTCATGTATAAGAGAATCTCTTTGGTAATCTTTTCGGAAAGCATACGCTGTTTTCCCGAGCGATTTATCAAGGAAGCATCATCGTTCCTTTTTTGCAGCAGGTATTGACTCAACACTTGCGCTAAGACAAGCAAAATCCCAATTGTTGCGAGTGAAACGGTATAGACCTTGTTGCGGTTCATTGACAATAAATGACAAAGTACTCAAATCTAGAGTAAATTGCGACTTAGCGAGTGATATTATTATATGAATAGCAGAGGGTGTATTTTAATAGTGGATGATGAGGATGATTTAAGGAATTTGATGGCGAAAGTTCTTCAGTTGGAAGATTTCACGGTTTACACGGCTTCAACACCTCAGCAAGCCTTTCATATTTTAGATAATAAAGAAATTGAAGTGGTGATTAGTGACGTACGTCTTGAAGTAGCAAACGGACTAGATCTCATCCCAGAATACAAACAGAAAAGACCTTTTGCTGAGATTATCATGCTCACCGCATACGGTAATATTCCTGATGGAGTGAATGCTATTAAGCGCGGAGCCTTCGATTACCTAACCAAGGGCGACGATAATGTGCGCATCGTTCCAGTCGTGGAAAATGCCTTAGAAAAAGCACGGATTTCGAGCCGAATCTTTCAAATTGAGGATGATCTTCCTTTGGGAGGATTTGATGCCGTTATTGGGGAAAGTCAAACCTTAAAGTCGGCCATAAAACTAGCCACTCGCGTAGCTGGTGCTGATCTCAGTGTATTGTTGACAGGAGAAACAGGAACAGGGAAGGAGGTTTTTGCCAATGCAATCCACCAAGCGAGCAAAAGAAAAAACAAGGCTTTTATGGCCTTGAATTGTTCCGCACTCGGCAAGGAACTTTTGGAGAGCGAACTTTTTGGACATGTTAAAGGCTCATTCACAGGAGCCGCAACAGATAAGTCGGGTTTTTTTGAGGCAGCTTCTGGCGGTACGCTTTTCCTCGATGAAATTGGTGAAATGAGCCTTGACTTGCAGGCTAAACTTTTGCGTGTTCTTGAAACGTCCATGTACTATATGGTAGGGAGCACAAAGGAGAAAAAAGCGGATGTACGCATAATAGCGGCCACCAATAGAGATCTGCTTAAAGAAAGTGAAAATGGAGGCTTCCGCCTTGATTTGTATTACCGCCTAAGCACCTTTGTGGTTGAATTGCCACCGCTGAATCAACGTGGTGATGACGTGATAATTTTAGCCAAATACTTTGTGAAACAAGCCGCCAATAGGATGAGTATGCCACTACCTTCCTTGAGTAAATCACTTCTCGGGGCTTTGAAACGGCATGCTTGGAAAGGCAATTTACGCGAACTCAAGAATGTGATGGAGAGGGCTTTGATACTTTGTGATGGACATGAAATCAATGAGGATTTATTGCCGGCCGACTTTCATTCCGCGGAGCAAGGTGCGGTATTAGTTCGTCCGAATGCAGCAGTAGATTTAGCCAGCATCGAACGCGATCATATTGTAAATATGTTGGCTTTCACAAAGGGCAATAAAACAAAAACGGCAGAGATACTGGGAATAGGAATTGCCACGCTTTACAGGAAAATTCAAGAATACGCGATTTAACCCTTTCATTTTGATTGGGTTCATTATCATTTTGATAATGACATAAGGTTCTTGGCTTTTATGCATTATGATGTCATGCCTTTGTTTACAGGCGTTTCGTGTTTTTTTTACGATCTCACCTTAAATGGCATATTTTTCGAATTTAAATCCGTGAACTAGCATGTTGCTTCTGCACCAGGGATAGGTTTGGATAAGTTAAGCAGGAGCAACGCGTGGTTAATACCGCCTCGTTCAACTATTAAAAAAACAGGCTTCCGGTATTATATCGGTTGCAGGGAAAAATTACCAATAAGGATTGTCGACTTTGACGCTTGCGTTTTGACTCTCCGCTCCGGAGCCTGCTTTTTTTAACTATTAATCCGATTTACGATGGTAATGCAGGGCAATCCATTAAACGAAAGGAAGGGCATGATTCAGCTTCAGAACCAATTGAATCAGCTAGGGTTTCGCACCCCATTTCGCATACTGGATGCCTTCACCATGTTACACACCTCCAAGGGAATTCGTCTATTTCCCTTTGCCATTCAAGAAATTCAAAAACGGGTAAGCCCGGATGGCAATGGCGGGGAATGGGCCTTTTTTTTGATTACTACTGAAGATCGCGAAAAAGGGTTTGCGGTATATGCTGCCGATTCGCTGGAGGCTAGACTTTGTACTTCTTTCAGTGAGAAATGTCGTCAGGCCTTTAAAAATGGAACTTCGATGAATCAATAATTACTCATCCTACATCATGAGTATTGGTTTAGATGCCACTTTGTAGTTTTAATTCCATTCCTTTCGGAAACAAGAAACAAATTCCAACTTGGATTCTGGTGCAGATAGCCATCGGTATGGAACTTGGTTTTTTTAATGAGGTGAGAAGTCTACAGACTCAAATGACTAATTCAGCAATGGGGAATTTGGTTTACGCTGACCGAAATGGCGGGTATAGCGGCTACAGATTTTACTGGCCGTGTTTTACCAATGCGATTAATTCAATTTCATTTAACTTGAGCCCATGAAATGGGGCTTCCTCGACTTCAGTATCAAAAACCGCATTCAACTGGGGGTAAGTGCCTTCTTATTAGCGATTGTAGTGCTTGGTGCCGCAAGTGTTTTCTATTTGCGCGAGATTCAAAAAAATGCCGAATCCATTTTTACGCGCAACTATGTCATACTCGAAAAAAGCCAACGCTTCGCCCAGTATACGCATCAGTTTCGTGCCAGTTGGTTGAATTTCTCCTCAGGAGCGGTAAGCGAGCAAATGGCCATCCGAAAACTGTACCCAGGCATTTATGAAATGGACTCAATCCTCATCGATCAACGCCATCTGGCTGGCGGAGAGGTCGAACCAGAACTGATGGATTCGGTACAGGTGGCGCTAAATCAGTTTAAAGCGGATTTTAAAAAAATTCGTTTTGTGGGAACTTTCGATACTACCGCGATTAGTGCACTGCTCTTGGCCGATTTAGACCGAATGATTCAGGTAAATGACCAGTTGGCTGAAATCCTCAGGGCGGATGTATTGAGTCGCTACGATACCACCAAACAAACGGTAAACCGGGTAATCACTACCATGATAATCCTGACTATTTCCTTATCGGCATTTGGGTTTCTCTTGCTTTGGGTAATTCCGGGCTATATCGTTGGTCCTTTAAATGAGCTAGCCATCCGGATTTCACGTATTGGTGATAAAGATTTCAGTCAACGTATGGAGGGACTGAATAAAAGTGATGAATTCGGAATGATTGCCAATGCTTTTAATCGAATGGCCAATCAATTGGACCATTACGAGCAAATGAATATCACCGAAATGGTGAAGGAGAAAAAACGGATAGAGACCATTATAGATCACCTCAATGAGGCCATTATAGTGACCGATGAAGAGGGGTTAGTCATTTGGATGAATGAACAGGCAGAGGTGCTTTTTGGTCTGCCTAGAATGGCCATTTTGGGGATTCGGATTCAGGATATTCAGCCGATTAATTTTAGCAAGGAAGCTTTGTTATCGCGTCCGGATCAAAAGGGAGCATCGCTTTTTAATTTTAGTGCACGTATTGGCAATAGAACCAAATATTATCACAAAGAAGAAGTCAGCGTGGGGTCTCTCTCGGGCGAGGAGAATCAGAATTCAGCGGGCCGCGTAATCATCTTCTACGATATCACCGATTTTAGAGAGTTAGATATGGCCAAGACGAATTTTATGGCGACTCTCTCCCATCAGTTCAAGACCCCGATTTCCGCGATGAATATCAGCCTCGACCTGATGAAGAATCCGAAGGTTGGTGAGCTGAATGCAGAGCAGCGTAATCTCCTGAGCACGCTGCAGTCTCAGAATCAACGCTTGCTCAGTATGGTCAATGAGCTTCTTGATTTAGGACAAATAGAAACAGGTAAAATTCGTTTACTCAAAGAAGAAATAAGTGCAGAAGAGCTGGTAAATCATAGTATTTCCACGATTAAGGCTATACTTGAGAGCAGAGAGTTGGTGATTGATAGAATTTTTGAAGCGGAATTGCCTGAACTGGAGGTAGACCTTGAAAAGATTACCTGGGTATTGAATAACCTTCTTACGAATGCCGCTCGTTATTCAGATGAAAAAGGACATATTGAGTTACGCGTGAGCAAAAAAGGGGCGAAGCTCATGTTCAGTGTCCGCGATTTTGGTCCGGGTATCGAGGAGGATTTATTAGCCCGTATTTTTGAAAAATACCAGCGCAATAAGTTTGATAAGACGAAAGGAACCGGTCTCGGACTTGCTATTGCTCGTGAAATTATCGAAGCCCATAAGGGTAAGATTGGGGTGGAAAGCGAGATAGGGAAGGGCAGTACTTTTTATTTCCTCCTTCCTTATTCTTCGTAACCGAATTCTTTTAAGAATTTCTGGTCGTTACGCCAATTGGCTTTCACTTTTACAAAAAGTTCGATATAGACCTGTTTTCCAAAATGGTTTTCTAGGTCCTTTCGTGCAGCTGTTCCCGTATTCTTCAATGCAGCACCTTTAGCGCCAATCAAAATCCCTTTCTGTGAATCACGCTCAACCAGGATGTCTGCTTGAATCTTAAGTAGCTTATCGCCCTCTTTAAAGGAATTCACTACCACTTCACAGGAATAAGGAATCTCTTTCTTATAGCGTTGGAAGATTTTCTCCCGGATAATTTCTGAAGCAAAGAAACGGTCGTTTTTATCGGTGTATTGGTCTTTGTCGAAATAAGCCGGACTCTCAGGAAGAACATTGATGAGTAAATTCTTCAGCTCGATGGTATTAAACTTATTCAAGGCAGAGACAGGGAGAATACGTTCGGCAATGTCCTTTTCTCTCCACTTTTCTACCAAGGCAATGACCTCTTCTTGTTCGAGTAGGTCAATTTTATTGATGACAAGGAAAAGCGGTTGTTTGATTCGTTTCAGTCTTTTCTCTACCTCTTCACCCAATTCTTTCTGTCCGGCTTCGATAATTAAAAGCACCACATCGCCATCCACGATGCTCTCATCCACGAAATGCATCATGGATTGTTGCAGTTTATAGGCCGGATCGATGATTCCTGGGGTATCGGATAAAATCATTTGGTAGTCGTCGCCATTAATAATTCCAAAGATTCGATGACGGGTCGTTTGGGCCTTGGGTGTAGCGATAGCCATCTTGTGACCCATCATGGCATTGAGCAATGTTGACTTTCCTACGTTTGGTTTTCCTATGATGCTGATATATCCTGCCCGGTGATTTGCCATTTTTCTAAGTTTTATTTGCACTGCAAAGAAAGAGCATTATATTTGCACTCCCAAAAGGGAATAACCACAGTGCGGGATGGAGCAGTGGTAGCTCGTCGGGCTCATAACCCGAAGGTCCTAGGTTCGAGTCCTAGTCCCGCTACCGAAAAAAAAAGCCAGCTAATTTAGCTGGCTTTTTTAGTTTAGAGTGCGGAGAGTGAGAGCGAAGTTACCCTGTTTCTCATTCTTGATTAGCCCTAGCACCACACTCACTGTTTCTTACGTTTGAATTTCTCTTTCTCCCTGTCTGAATTCACTTTTAACCTTCCCCCAAAGCCAAGGAACTAAGCTTATTTTAAGGCACTTCACTCCTTAATTCGTCGATATCCACCGAAAATTATTCACCACTGATTGTGCATATCTCAATTTTAAATTTGAATCAAAACTTCCCGGATTTCACCAAATGTTACCTAGCAAAGTTTTGACCCAACCATTTTGAAGAATCCAATGAATAGTGGGGAATTTTTTCCATTTCGGAATTGGGTCGTCATTTTGGGAGAATTCTTCATCATGGTTTCTAGTCAATCTTCACTAGCGAATAGATGGATGAAATTGCGCTAATCCTTGTGACTAAAGGGGTTCTAAAAACTTGCTTTGAAATTGAAAGCGTTAAATATTCACACTCCTTGCGTTATTTTCGTGTATGCCTAATTCCCTGTTTAAGCATGACCCTGTATTTCATAATGCCGTTCATGAGTTTGATCTAGATGAGCTATCCCCTCATCCTAACTATTTTAATTATATGCTGCGAGCAATTGCCTTTCAGCAAGTTTCTGGTATTGCTGGTGCGACCATTCATGGTCGATTCCTCAAACGATTTCCAGAGGAGAAACCTACGCCTCAGGATGTCTTAGATATGCCATTTGAAGATTTTCGAGAAGCTGGTTTATCCGGACAAAAATCAACTTATATGCAAAATATTTCGCGCTTCTGGCTTGAAAACCAAGTGACGGATGAAATGCTCGATGACATGCTCAATGTTGACCTAATCAATTTCCTCACCCAAATTAAAGGGGTAGGAAAATGGACAGCAGAGATGTTGATGATTTTTGGGATGTGCCGCAAAGATGTTTTCCCGCTAGAAGACTTGGTGGTTCAACAAGGTTTTGCTGAGATTTTCGATATGAAAGGTGTTCGCTTAAAGGAACTAAAGCGCCAAATGAATATTCGCGCAGAACAATGGGAACCCAACCGCAGCGCTGCAGCCCGCCTCATTTGGATGTATATGGATTTTAAGGAAAATGGACAGACAAAAGGGGAAGTTTAGTGGGGAGTAAATGGTTAATTCATTTTAGTTCCCTTTAAATTCCAATAAGGAAATTCCATAGTCCATATTTTTTAAAGGATCATAAATTCGCGCCCAAACTCCATTATGCGGGGAATTGGGGAGCTTCACGGCAAATTGTCCATATAACATTCCTCAGAACTTGGTTATTGGAACTTTTAAATTGGCAATTAAAATCTCATGGTAATTGAGTAGTTAATTCATTTTGAATATTTGCAATTTGCATGCGTCAAATGAATAAAATAACTTACTCCAACTATGGCACAACTTTCATTCTTACAATTCGGTCATTCTATCGAGAATGATAACTATTCCGTTACGGCATCTTTTAATGGTCATCCAGGTACTACGGGGCCATTGCATTATGACCCATTAACCCAATATTTTGAAGCCAACTTAAATCCTACCAATACCTGTGAAACCTTCAGCTCCATTCAACCAGCGGCGGGTCATTTGGGTGGTTTCAATGAAGCGCAATTGGCTCATATCGCGGCAGGTTCTCCACTCTCTTTGCGTGGAGGAGGAATTATCAAAACGACTAAATTCCCCCCACCCAATAAGGAGGTTGGTACGCCTTTTATTCCGGTCAATGAAGGCTTGTTAGATGATCTTTATTTGAGCAGCTTCAGCATTTTGCGCAATGGTCCAGGACAGGATTTTACAGTAAGTTTGGAAATTAAAAATAAGTCCACGCCTCATTATTTATTTCAGATAAGTTCAGTGAGCATTGCTGCGAGTCAAACGAACAGACCACAGGCCATACTTTTTGTTCAGATTGCTCCAGGTCCTAAGTCTCAAGATTCAGCGAGCATCCTCTTAAGCGGTGCCAACGCTATGTCGTTTGCAGCACCTTGTTCCATTGTATTAGACCTGGCGCCATTAAACCATGCAAATGATTACTTAAAGAGCGGCTGGTTCTATATGCTTCCTTAATGCTTCGGGTTTTAACTCTTCTACTTTTGGTTCTGTTTGGAGCTGCCGTGCTTTCTGCTCAAGAAAAAGCATGGGAGAAGGAATTATTGCGCATCGATGAGACGGGTAAAGAGCAAGTACAGTTGGATAGAA
>Ga0100379_10002077_pt1 | contig 19493 bp, 32 predicted proteins | sample CryGeymeta201503_FD_80418 | JGI IMG/M metagenome (GOLD analysis project Ga0100379, IMG submission 80418) | Groundwater microbial communities from Crystal Geyser aquifers in Utah, USA - Crystal Geyser metaG 2015-03 | ecosystem: Environmental > Aquatic > Deep subsurface > Groundwater | place...
CAAAGGAAAAATATAGTAAAAACATTAAAACTTGAATGGAATTATATGTCTGAAATCCCAGATGATTTTGATTACTTTTGTGAAATTATGTGCAATACTTCAAGCTTAATAAATGTATTAAATAATTAAAAATATCTCTTAATAAAATAATATTAATACTTAAAAAATATATTAGATTTACTTGAATAACAACAAAATTGGATGCAAAGAGGCAAAATCAGTTGCAAAATTCATTAAAAATTCAAAATCAATTGCTTTTTGTGATTTAAGATGGAATGAAATAGGGAATGAAGGAGTAGTTTTTATTATAGATGCATTAAAGCAAAATACTTCATCAACAATGCAAGACTTAAATTTAATGGGAAATAAAATTTCAAATGAAGCTTTAGCTGAAGTAGGGGATCTTATTAACAAAAACAAAACTGGCCGTAATAACAATAGCAACAATAACTATTTATCATCTAAGTCACCAAAAGCTTCCAATTTAAAGAAGAAGGATGAAAAGTCAACAAAATCTTTCGATGATTATAACAAATATAATAATATGGATATGGAAAAAGAATACACTCAGGTAAGTTATATACGTCATATGTTATATATTTTCTATTTAGACACAAATGCATGAAAATTCTTTACTTAGAACTCCTAATAATATTATTGAAAAGGAAAAAGAAATATCTGATGAATTTAAAGCTAGATACGATGTACAGTTGATTGCTAATTCTAAGTTAGAAAAAAGAGTTAAAGAATTAGAAGTCCAATTAAGTAATGAAAAAGCGAAATTTGAAGAGTTTAAGATGGAAAACTCGAAAGATTTAGATTTTGAACGTAATACAAAAATGAAATATGAAGATATGATATTAAATCTTAAAGATGACTTAATGAGAAAAGACTTAGAAATAAACATGCTTAATAAAGAATTTAACAGTAAACTTCAAGAGGAAATCCAAATTAAAAACGACTGTATAAACGATAATAAATTACTTAATGATAAATTAGAAAATCTCAATAAGAAATACGAAGAGAAATACAAAACTTTAGACGGTAACTAAATTTAAATTATTAATATATAGAAAATTATAAAAAGAATACTCATAATCTTATTATAAATTATGATAACCTACGTCTTGAAAATGAGCAACTTAGACGAGAACACAACGAGTTCGGTAAGATGTCTACTGGTGATTTCGAAAAGAAACTAATGTCATTTGAAGAAAGTTATAAGCAACTCAATTATAAAAAGGAAGAAACAGATAAAGTATAAATTTATTAGTAATTTTAATAGGAAAACTTTCATTTAAAAAAAGAAATTATGGCAATGAAAATGTCACGAGAGATAGAAAATAAAGAAAGAGAATCAAAAATATTAGAAGAAGAAAATAGAAAATTTGAATCTGTATTGAAAAACTTTGAACAAAAGTTAAAGATGCTAGAGTCTACAAGAGCAGATTCGATTACTAAAAATCAAAATCAACAAGAGGAGTTTTATAAACTAAGAAAAAATTTTACAGAAAAGGAAAACGAACTCGAAAACAAAATAAATACTATTATTAGCGAAAAATCATCATTACAAAAAAGTAATTCCTTACTGACTTCCGACAATAAAAAACTACAAGCTGACATTTCCATAAAAGAATCACAAATTCATAAATTTAAGAACGATGTTAATGAAATATTTAAAAATAATGACTCGCTTTCTAGTTATTACAATGAAAAAATTGAAGAAGCAAAAAGCAATTATTTTTCTGAGAGAAAAGTATGGGAAAGAGAAAAAAACGAATTAAAGAATCTAGTAGAAGATCAAACTAAGCAAATTGAAACGTTAAAATTTAAAATAACAAAAATGGAATCAGATGATGTAAAAAATGCAGAAAATATGAAAAAGGCATTTACAAAATTGATTGAAAATAACTTTAAAGATAAACAGAAAATTTAACTTATTATCATCTTATTAAAATTTTCTATTTAATTATAAAACATTTGATTTAAAATTTAAATATTATTTTAAACATAAATTGACATAAATTGAATTTAATATAATTTAATTTAAATATAACTTAAATAATAATTTTAATAAATAAAGAAATGCAAGTATTAAAAAACAAACTTATCGAAGGAGACAACCCAGTCGGAATCAACACAAAAAGTCATAATTGGAAACTACCTCCAAAAGATTTTGCATATGGTAAAAAAGACGAAGGCGATCCAGAAGGAGTAGATATAAGTAATTAAAATTTATAATAAATAGTATGCAGAAGTTGGAAAGTGCATGAACAATCAAGTCGCAAAACTCCTCAACAAGATTTTGTAAAAATAAACAAAATAGCAATTAAAAAGGAAAATATAGGAAAAGTAAGAATATAAATAATTTGGTTAGTCTACAATAGAATTTAGAAGAGGAATAGATATTAAAAAGAAAATTCCTGAAGGAACGAATGAAAGGAAAATTTATTTACCTGGTGAAGAGTTTGTATACGGGAGAAGGAATAGGTAAGTAATTATAGTTATAGTTTATGGTTACTTATTTGCTTATTTATTTGCTTACTTATTTTCTTAGAACACCTACTCCAATTAAGGAAGTTATTAATTATGATTATGCAATTGAATCTGAAAAGAGAATAAGACATTCTTATGATAAATTTTTAGATGAGGTAAAAAATTAATTCTACTTTTTGTTTATGTTTGAGTATAACTATTCTTATAATATTAATAATATAAATTATAGAAAGCTCATAAAGAGAAACTTGCTCCAAGAATTACTAGAAATTTTGAAAAACTTATGGAACAAAAGAGAAAACCAAAAGTCGAAGAAAAAGCATTATATAAAATGAAAATGTTTGATAATGTAGACTCGAAAGTGAAAAAAAACTTAACTAATTTTAAAACATTTAATCCAAAAGTTTTAAAAGAAAAAGATGGTTTAGATAAACTTATAGAGAAAGTTGAAAGAGAAATTGAAGATTTAGACAGAAAATAAAATATTAATAGAATATTAATTTGAAATTTAAAGATTAAAAGAAAAACTAAATAATATATAAATATAAGTTTGATTTCTATAAAAAGCATTAACATTAATATATCGTAATAAAAAGAATAATTAATATACAATTTCAATAATAAAATATTTTAATATATTATAAAATTAGTAAAAAGTAGGTCCTACCGAGATTTGAACTCGGATCAACAGATTCAGAGTCTGATGTGATAACCGTTACACTATAGGACCTTCTACTCAAATTAATTAACTTTTAAATAAGTAAGTAAGATAATAAAGTAATTTATTATATATAATTTAGCATAATGTTTAATTTATTGTTATATAAAGCAGTATTTTAAAATATATGTATTGGTATTATAATAACTTATTTTAGTTAAAGTTTAACAATATTATGTTGAAAAGTTATATATGTTATATATTAGTAATAAATCATTTTCCTATCATTACGTAATTTTATTAATATAGTAATTATAATAATATATAATACTTATATAAAGAATATATGATTAATTATTAATTTTCCAAAAACTAAAGTTTAATAACAAAAATAATATTCAAATATTAATTACAAGTTTATTATAAATATTTATTTATTTAGTATTTGTCTAAATGTCTAAATATTTATGTATTATCTAACATCAACTAATATCTTATTATTATCTTATTATCTTATTATTGTTATTATCTTATTATCTTATTGTTATTATCGTAATATGTAATAAAATATCACAAAATATGAATTATTACAATATTAAAGCATATCTTCTAACCATCTCTGACTAAATTGCGGCTTAATTTTAATAGTATGCTTAGCGTGTATTGAATCTAATTGTAACTTTCTTTTAAACTCTTCTATCTCTTGTTCATTTTCGTTATAGTCTTCTTTACAATAGATTAGTTTGTGTATATTAGGATGATTATTGTTTTGAAAGTTTGAATTATTCTTCTGTTTCTTTTCTATTTTCTTTATAATCTTTTTCTTTTTTACGTTCTTTTTATTGCTTTCTTCACTTTCGTTACCCATTATGTATTCATATAATTCATCGACACTTTTTACATTTTGTTGACTAAAGTAAAGAATATAGAATTATGTATAATTTAAATTTTACTTTGTAGTATTCGTTCTATAATTTTCATCTTCTTTATCACAGCATTCATCCTCAAAATCATCTTCAATTTCTTTTGTATTTTCCTTATCTTTTTTGCTGTTTATTGTCTTCATTACTCCTTCTGAATTTTCATTCCTTTCACAAAGATAAAAATTATATATTTACTTATCAGAGTTCTCTTGGTCTTCCTCGTATTCAAAAAATAGATGAGTTAGCACTTCATAATCTTCTGTCGCATTGAATTTATGTATATCTTCCTCGATCTTTATTATTATTTCTCTACATCTTTTAATGTAGGTTATATCATTCCACTTTTTATCAAATATTTCTTTTAAAAATTTCTATTATTGTAAAAATAATATTGTACTCTTATAAATTCACTTTCAAATAGAATAGTTTTTAGCCTGTCTCTTTGTAAATTTTCTATTTTCAAACTAACCTAGCTTTAAAATTATAGACATACACATCTTTCTTTACTTATTACTAATAAGCAATGTCTAAATAGGTTGTCTATGTCTCCTGATGATTTTATGACCGCTTTGTAGATTAAGGAGATATCGTCAAATAAACCGCTAATTTTATTTTGAAACTTGATCCAGTAAACATGTTTTTGTACTTCGTCTTTATCATTTGCAGTGTTATTTGACGTTAGTTCCATTAGTTCTTTGAATTTTACTTTAAGTGTTTTGTAGATTTTATTGCATAATATATTATCTCGGAATTCTGTGAAATAGTCTGACATTCTGTCAACTAGACATTTTATTATAATTAAGTTTGTATAATAGTCGTTATCCTTCTCAATATTCTTTTTGAATATATTAAATGAAGTTGTGAATTTTAAACTATTCTGTTCAATCGTTTTATTTATATGCTTCCTATATATTTCACTCAATATAATATTTAGCTCATCATTTATGTTTTCTTTATCTAGCTTTAAATTTACTTTATTTTCCAAAACATAATTTTTGAATTCTTGTTGATCAGAATTATCAGTTTCGTAATTTATATCATCGCTTTCACTATTTGAATCAACCTTTTTTAATTATTATAATAGATACTTCTAGCTCTTCTTTATCAAGAATGGTTAAATTGTCTATATCAGCCTCAACACTGTTTTTTGGCTTTTTTGATTTATTAACCCAAGTTCTTTGAATCTCGAGCATATCGTATATTAATTTAGATTCACTTGAATTATCTATTTATTATTAATATTCTTATGATTTAATTATATTTATTACCATCAAGAGTGTTTATTTCTTTAACTATTTCAATGTGACTTTTAGTTTTTGATTTATTTTGGCTTTCTTCTGTTCTTTTAGCCATTTTAATAATTAAAATGTTTATTTATTATTTTCTAGGTAATATTAATATAAATTATTAAAATTATATATAATTTATAATATTAAAGTTTTCTCTTATTTTAGAAATAATAGTTAATATACTTATTAACTAACTCAAAATTGTTATTATTGTTTTAATATTTCAATTTATATTGATTATATCGATTATATCAACTATTATTAGTACCCCTTACCAATTTATATTCTTCCTCAGCTATACCAGCACTAAAATCTCCAAAATTAGTATCTTTTCTCTTTTTTTCATTCGAATAATATGAGTTATCAACATTATAATCTACTCTAATTAAATTTCCACTTTCTTCTTTTATTTTTTTATCAGAAAGCTTAAACTCTGATATAACTTTTTCAGAAACTCCTAAAACTCCTATTATAGGAGTTAAATCATTCACAGGGTCAAAAAACTCTTTCGGTAATATTTTAGAAGAGAAAGCCTGTGTCTTACTAGAAGTTTTGGGACAAGGCTTTAATTGGACTTTTCTAAACCCACTTGGATTAGTATTATTAATCTTCTTTGCTGGACTTCTTCTTACACTTTTTCTAATTGTAATAATATCATCATCAAATACACTGTATTTGTTATTATAAGTACTATTGCTAAATCTATCCATAACACTTCTGTTATTTTGATTATATAAATTAGTATGCTTGAGAAAATTGCTTACTTTCAAATAGAATCTAACTCTATATTTATTAATTATATTTTTATGCCCTCCATTTGTTGGGTACCACTCGGCTGACCAATCACATGTTAATAATTTAACTAACTCTAATGTTTTTGAATAAGGTATTATTTCATCCTTTAATCCATGTATGATCATTACTGGACAGCATACAATTTTTATTTTATTTACTTGGTCATAAAATAATACTCTTTCGTCATTAGAGTAAGAACTTTCTAATTCTGAACTTTTATTAGAGTTATTTATGCTGTCAATAGTAGAAAGTTTTACAAGTGAGCTGAGAGGAGATAGCAGAATTAGAGCTTTTATACTTGAGATATATCTAATGTTTGTAGCTATATAAATTGACAATATAGTTCCAATAGATTCACCGAAAAGGATTATATTTTCTGATTTTATATTAAGCTCATTAGTAATGAATGAAACGACTAAATCAATATCATCTAATAATTCTTGTTCTTTATAAACTCCAAATGATTCACCATAGCCTGTGTAGTCATAGCTTATTACATCACACTAATTATATTTTTATTAAATAATTAATTTTATACTCTTAGTTGACTACTTAAATCAATAAGAGTTGGAAAGATAGATCCAATATCATTAAAATTACTATGAGAGTATAGGATTGTATTATTTTCTTTAGATCTATGAATAAATTAGTTTAAATAAGTTTAATTAATTACTGTATATTTTTAATATGAATCAAAATAATATAACCACCATTATTAGTTTTCTTTATTTTATAAGTATCATAACTAATCCATTTATACATCTGTTCTACATAATTCGCAAAAAGAAACTCAACTTTATTAAAATTTGTATAAGGCGCCTGATATATTTTACTATTACGCAATGAGTAATTGCCCTCGTCTATACTATATCTTTCTTTTTAAAATAATATTAATATTTTTATTAACTTTTATTAACATAATTTATATATAACTTATATTAACTTATATTAATTAAGTACTTGTTGGTGGTTTTATTGATTCTAACTCTCCTAATATTTGTCTTAAGTAACTCTTTTTATCTGAAGAAAATATACTACAATGCTTTGTACAAGTAAACATTTATTATTTAAATTAAAAACAAATTAATAATAATTATCATAATTAATCAAATAATTACCCTTATTATAAATTTCATATATAATAATTACATAATTACATAATTTCATAATTACATAATCTAAAATTATATAAAACATACTAAAATATATATTAATATTAAAATATATAAAGACATATAAAAATTTTATATTATAACTTATTGTTAAATACTAATTAATTGCATTTTTAAATAATTATAAATCATTAAATATTATAAAAATGAAAAAAGAAAACGGAAGTTCAGATCATAAAGATTTAAAACAACCAGCATTAGCTACAATGAAAAGAATTAGCTCAGGAAGTAAATCAAATAACAATATAAAAAACTTGTTTCATAGCGATTTTATTTCTAATCATAAAATAACTTCAGCTAAAGATAGTAAAATAACAAGACAAAGTACTTCTAAATCAAAAGATAATATAGCCAATAATTCGACATTTTACTCCAAAAATAGATTGAATATTACTCATTCTAAAAAGAATTTTAATAATTTAAATGAGAACTCAATGGTTAAAAATAAAAAGCCTTCATTTATAAAAATAAAATCAATAAGTAATCATATAAATTTAATTTTCAGTTGAGAATAAAAATATGATAAACAAAGGAAATGACTATATGATTAATCATACAATGTTTGATAAAGGTAATGGAGGTGATCGAGTTTATAGAAAAGGAATAACTTTGTTAGAACAAAAGAAAGCAAAAATAGAAGAAGTTAAAAAATCATTGTTAAAGGAAAAGGATAAATTTTATACTTATACTCCCAAAATTAATAAAAAATCAGCTCAAATATCAGTCAAAGTAATATATTATTTTATTATTTAGAATATGTATCGTGATTCTAGTAAGACAAATTTTTCTTTCTATGACCAATCTTTAGATAAAAGAATAAATCAATCAAAAGTATCAAGCTCAAAAAAACATTTTATTGTCAACTCTCCACAAAGCAAAGTAACCTCAAATATGTCAGCAAATCCAATTAAGGGATTTTCAGAAAGAGATAATAGTATCGTTAGTAAAGATAACATAGGAGTAAATGATAGTAAACCAAAATTGTAAGTATTTATTCTAATATTAGAAAAATATCTGTAAAAGAACTGGAAAAATCAATAATTAAACTCCATACAGATTCTTTAATTAACAATGCTAAAAAGGACATACTTAGAGAAGAGTACTACTTACAAACATGCCCTTTTACTCCTGAAATCACAAACAAAGACGAACCAAAAGTAGAAAACTTCTATAACAGACTTCAAGGTTGGATAGAAAAGAAAAATTACAATCTTGTTAAGTAAATATAATAACAATAAACTTATTTATTAACACTTATAGAAACGACAGAGAAAGATCCTTCGACAGAAAAACAGGACAGAGATACTTTTCTCCTAAAATAAGCTCAAATAGTAAAAACTTAAAAATAGTATCTAATGAAATTGGAGTTATTAAAGAAGATGATAAAGTCTTTAAGGATTTATATGAAGTTTATAAACTACAAAAAGAAAAACATAAACAATTAATAGAGCAAGAGAATAAACACGTTAAAGACGTAAGTAATTTCAAAAAAATCGATGTTAAGTCTCAAAAAATAAATGAAGAGATAAAAGAAATTATTTTCAAAAAGATTTTTAAAATACTTGATACTCAAGAAAGAAATATAATTGAAGGAAGTACGGTAGACTTGTCGGTTTTACCAGAAAATATCAAAAAAATTGTTGAGCCGTTAATTCTAGAGTTGAAAGAACAAAATGAAAGTTTGACTGGTGAAGAGTTTGTAATGGCTTGTGAGCATCTATTTAGGGTAATTAATATTAAATTATCATATATCTATATTATTGAAAGAACTATATTAACACTATAATTATTTTAGGTCATGCCTTGGACTGATAAAAATACTTTATATGAATTTTATTTCGATAAAGAAAATAAAACTAGAAATATATTAAAGAAAGAACAACTAAAAGAAAATTTTACATTCAGAGTAATATTACTAAATAATATAACATAACAAACTAAAATTATAGCCAAAACTTAGCAATTATCAGGGGAAGAACATATTAAAATCACCTTCATCCAATATTATAAATTTAAATTATCTACAAAGTGAACGTAGTATTAAACCTAAGACGACAACACATAGATAAAGTGCAATAACTGAATTTTACTAAATTTATATATAATTTTTTACATTTTTTCTATAATTAAATTTATAATTTATTTAGTTAGTTTTTTATTAATGTTATTAATGTGTTTATATTTATTATTATATTTATTATTTAAAGGAATTACATTTCAATTCTAATTTATTAAAATTATAAACGAAGTAATGGCAGATCAAAATAGTGATTATAATGCTTATTTGAGATCAATTCAACAACAAAGTAATAATGAAAAATAATAAAGATAGATACATATGGAGGAACTAATAATCATAATCGTCAAGAAGATTTAGAAGCTGGTTCTTTATTACGTCAACAATCAGCTACATCAGTTACAGGTCCTCCTCCAGTAGTTTATAGTAGTAATCCAAATAGTCAAACATATTACCATAAAGAAGGTGTATGGACTACTTTTAACATAATTTTTTGCTTTTTGACTATTATTATTATAGGATCAATATTTGCTTTATTTATAGTTAAGCGATAATGAAATTGACTATTCAAATAACATTAGAATTTAATATTAGTTAGTAGATGTAATTGAATTTAGTTAGATTCATTATATATTCATAATTATAATATCATAATAATTGATTCCAATTTTAATAGTTAATATAATTGCGCTGTGTATTATTCAATATTTAAATGTAATATATATTTATGATAGTAATGTAATGAGTAATTATGTAAGTATTAAAAATAAATTCGTTGTGAATTATAATTAAATTTGAACTTTTTTACTTAATTATTTATTATTTTTTTTAATTAATTCTTAAAAATAATTTTTTATAGTATTATACTATAACTATGGAAATAGTTGTTTAAGGTGAGTCCAAAAAATCTAAAGAGAAGGAAAAAGATAAGGAAGAAAAGAAAAATGAAGATATAGAATATGAAATTAATATATTTAACAAGACAGATTTTATCCATAATTTGTCTGATAGTGATAAATCAAAAACAAGTCCGAAGGACCCGAGAGAACTTCGCGAGCTAAAAGATCGTAATAAAGAATTCATTCATAAAGGAGAGATAACATCAAATAAAAACAAAGTAATAAATACGGTAGTTATTGAAGAAGAAAAAAACTCACCAATACATGAAGTAGAATTATCCTACAATAATAACTTAAATTCAAATCTTAGAGATAATAATATTAGAAATTTAAATAACCTTAGTATTGATAACAAAGGACGAAATAGTGATGACGATAATAAACTACAAAGAAGTAATAGTCAGATTCTATCTAATTTTCTTGCTTCCAAAGAAAATGAAATTATTCTTTTATTCTTTATAAATCCTGATTGTGGTTCTGAAGAGGGAAAGAAAATCCTTAACATGGGAGTAATAAAATTTCTAAATAAAAAAGGTTAAAAAAGTAGAATTTGTTGATAGCTTAATGAGTTGTGCTTATATTTTCAATATAAAAGATAAAGTTAATTTTGAATATGGAAAACATGTATTAGAAAGTGAGATAAAAAGAGGTAAACTATCTTATAATATATACCAAATACCTTATAATATATTTACTTATATTTACTTTATATAGTTAGTATGGTTAAAGTAATTATCGGGGGAGGAGACGGAACAGTAATGTGGATAATCGAAAATTTAAAAAGTGATGGAATCGACATTAAAAAATGCATATTCGGAGTACTTCCATTAGGAAATAGCAATGACTTATCATCATCATTAGGATGGGGAGATAAAATGAATATAAACTCCGACATGGCCAAATTCAAAAATATTGTTATACAACTAGCGGAAGCTACTTCTATTTTTGTTGATTTATGGGAATTAAGATTACAAGTTGATGATGTATAAGATTAATAATAAATAATATAACTAAATAAGCAACTAAATAAATTAATAGGAAGATGGAGAAATTATACAATTTACTAATGATGCTAAAACATATATGATTGACAATACTACAAATTTAAAACTTAAAACCCTTAAAAGAACTTTTATAAATTATTTTTCGTTAGGCTATGATGCTCGTGTAGGATTTGGTAAGAATAAACTTTACCATTTACTTTTCTATTAACTTTACCTTTAACATTTCCATAATCTTTAACTTTACCATTAACATTCATATAGGTTTTGAAAAAATCAGATCTACTAATAAATGCTGGAATAAAGTTTTATACTTATATGAAGGAATTAAAAAAATGTGTTGTAGTAAATCAATAAAAGTCAACAGCTTTATTGATTCCTTTTCTGTTGTAAAAGAAGACAAAGAAGATAAAGGATTTAATAATTATGATAGTGATATAAGAGAGTCAGAAGTAAACAATATAACATCACAAGAAAATGATGCTCCTAAGGAGATTATATTCCAAAGCTCAGAGTCGAAAAATACCAATTCTAATATGAATATTAATAATAATTTAACTAAAAAGGTAACTGGTGATAAAGGAGTCTCCAATGAAAAAAATAATTGTAATTACTATAATTTAACTTTTTAGATGAAAAAATAATATTAAAAGGAGATCCAGTAAGCTTATTGTGTCTTAATATAAATTATTATATGGGTGGTACTAAGAAGATTTGGGATAAATCCTCAAAGAACTTTGGTCTTGAGTATACACATAGACTTAAGAAGGTTTTGGATGAAAACGATATTGTAGTATGAAGAATGTTTATTATATGTTATAAAAAAATAATACTCAAAACATAATTAATTAATTAAATAGGAAAAAAAACAAAAAGAAGAAGTTCTTTTCAATAAAATGTTTTCAAACTCTGAACAAAAAGTTAATGATAAAAAGCTCGAGTTTTTAACATATAAATCAGGCTTTGTAATGGGATTAGAAAAAATCGTCCCCGGAAATGCAGATAGAATATACCACGGAGAAGGTCCTATAATAATAAATTTTAAAGAAACCCCTGGTTTTGTAATAATATTTACTAAAATTATATAAGAATCTTCTAGATAAGTATAATAGAGTGTATATGAATATCGACGGAGAATATTATCATATTGTTAAGCCCTTAGAATTAAGAGTAAGATCTTCACATAATTATCCCGATTCTCGTGTAAGATTTTTACAAAAAATAGGTTAAGGTAAGATAAATAAATGCAAGTAGTTGATTAAATAATAGTCTAGAGAAATGGAAACTATTGTTAATTTATTTTAATAATAATTTATATGTAAATAGAATAAATATAATAAATAACATAAATTTAGTCGAATATATTCTTAAATTAACATTTTATTTTATAATAATAATTAACATTTGATTTTATAAAATAAATTAACGTTTGATTTTATAATATAAATTAACGTTTGATTTTATAATATAAATTTATAGGTTTTTATAGTAAAATTTAAAATTAAACATATGTATATATGTATATTAAAATACTTATATCGTTATATAATATATAATAATTATATTTATTGTATATTTCTCTATTTGTTATCTTCATATAATATGAATGCTATGTATGGTTAAGATACTATCTATATAATTCATTTAAGAAACACTTGTATAATTTACATTAGCCACTTGCTTTGAAGTATCTAAATTGATTTCATTAATATTATCAGTTAATATATGTAAATAATTAATAGTTCATAATTTAACTTTAATATTTCTATATTAAGTTAATTACCTCATTTATTCTCAACCTATATGCAGGATTTACTATCAGTAACTTTTTTAACAAATTTGCAACTTCTTCTGAGGCATTCTCAGGAATTTTAAATTCTCCCTTAAGTATTTTGGCATATAATTCTTTTTCTGTTAATGCTTTAAATGGAAAACTACCACATAACAGTGCAAATAATAAAATGCCTAAACTCCAAATATCAGCATAAAAACCTAAATATGAATATGTATTAATATATATTAATATACATAAATATTCATTAATATTCATTAATTAGTTATTAATTAATTGTTATCTATCTTTACCTATATATTCTTTTTTCTGTATAATCTCTGGTGGCATATACGACGGAGTCCCACAAAAGAAATTTAATTGCTTATTCCATGAAGTTATACATCCAAAACCATAATCTATGATCTTAACATTTTTATTATTTGTATCTATAATAAGGTTATCTAATTTTAAATCTCTATGACATATATCTAAGTTATGCAAATATGACATCCCATTTAAAATTTGCTTGAATATATGCTTACATTCAATTTCGCTTATCTTTTTCCCAGGTTGTGATTTTAGATATGCTAAAAGAGAAATACCTTTAACAAATTCCATAACAAGGAATATCTGATTATATAAATAATACTAATATACATATTTGCTATTCTCGATAACTTCATATAGCTTTATAGTGTATTTGTTATTAAGTCGTTTTAAGATTTGTATTTCTCTTTTGACTGTACCACGTCTTGCGGAGTCGACCAGCTTGCTTTTGTCATATATTTTAATAGCGAATTTCTCGCCTGTTTGTTTATGAATTCCTTGTTTAACAGTTGCAAATGAGCCTTTTCCGATATCTTGTCCTATTCTGTATTCGTCGATATTTCCTGTGAAGATTTCTTTCTTTTCGTTATTTGCATCGGTTTCCACTTTTGTTTTTATAATGGCATTTTTTTCAAAAAGTTTGACGCTTGATAAAGGTCTCTATTAAAAATAAGTTAATGATATGAGTAAAAATTATTTAATTATATTCGTAATAATTATTTAGTTTTTATAGATATATTATTATTGTTGGCATAATTACTTTTATTTGCTTATCTTGATCATCATTACATTCATTACATGCAGCATGTCTTGGGGATTTTATTCTTAAAGGATTGTCTTGATTCTCCTTGTCTTTTAATTCGATTATTTTGTCTTTATGTAATGTAAATGAATAGGTTTTTAATAAGTTTAGTATAATATTATTTCTTTTTGATATGTTATTATATTATTTTATTTACTATCTCCAGTACTGTTATATCTTACTAACTTTCTATTGCTATAACTGTTATAACTATTAGTATAAGTATTTTTTAATCTATTGACAATGTTGTTTTTCAAATTGTCTACTTGATAATTTTATTAATGAATATTAAATCAATTAAATTAATTATATCTTTTAATTAATTACCTTCATTACTTTCTGAAGTTTTAGTCGTTGTCAAACTTGGATTATTTGGATAAATATTATCTCTTGATTTGGTTTTTAAATATATTTTATTTATTAATTGGTTGTTAGATAAAGTTTTTTTAGGCTGAAGTAAGTTGTTATTATCTTTTCGATCATAAGATGTAGCTCGAAAACCATCTCGTGATATTTTAATCTTACTAAAATTATCTCTATTATCTCTGTCTTTTTGATCGTTTTGTTCTTTATAGTCTTTTTCATGTTTGTAATCTTCTATTAATTTTTCTTTGGACTTATAACTTTGACTGTCCTCTCTTGTTTTGATTAATATCTATAATAATTTAATTATTTTCATACTATTATAATATACATACCCCTGGAATTACTGCCTTTACTATTGGAACATTTTTCGAAGATTGATTAACTATTTTATCAATTAACTTATTGTATTGTTTATTTGAAGACCCACTACTATATTTATTTGCTGACAATCGATTATAATTTGCTTGTTGAGTAGATAAAAAGTTATTTATTATGTTTTCTGATCCTTTATTTTTAGTTGTACTAGCAACATTAGCCAAATTGGTAAATTTATAATTTCTGTCATAATATTTTTTACTCGTTTTGTTTAAGTATAGGTTAATGTCTTCCATTATTAGAGTGTTATTTATAATATAGAAATAATTATTATTACTACTACAATTATAATATAAATTTAAACTAATAACTCCCAAGAAATTATTAAATATTTAAAGTAATAGCTATGTAGTTATATAATTTATATAATTATAATTAAAAATGTTATCACCTACATTAAATTCTTATATTTCTTATCTTTGTTTATTTCTCTCATTATCAAATCTTTCCTATATTAAAAGTCAACTTGATTACTCCGAGCCAAAATCTCAATGGAAGACACCATGCGGGGATGGTAAACGTCAATCACCGATTGATTTTCCACTAAATTATACTAATTACGACAATCAACCTTTTGTCAAATTCATTTCTGTTAATTATGGATTTAACTCAACTGGAACTATAAACGGAACATTTGAAATAAAGGATAAAAATATATATAAAATAACGCCAAACGGAACAGAATGGGGTTATGTAATATTTCAAAAAGATTCTATTGATTACAAATATGACTTAAAAGAAATTAATTTTCATATTAGTTCAGAACATAAATTTAATGGATTAGCAGGTGATATCGAAATGCAACTAATCCATGTTAAAAATAATGACTGGCTCATTTCTAAAAATATATCTAGTTCAGATATTGAAAATCCAAACTTAGCTATAGGTGTCTTAATTAAAGTTGCTTCATTGAAAGATAATGAAAATTTTGCTAATTTAAATATAAAAACGAAGGGGCCTATTGCTAATTATAATATTCAAGCTTTTCCTCCGTTTGGAAAGCCGTTTTTATTTTATTTAGGCAGCTCAACAACACCTAATTGTGAAGAGAATACCAATTGGGTTATTGTTCATACAATGGAGAAGATATCAAAAGATCAGTATGATGGATTTAGATCATGGCTTGATACTTCATATCCTGGCGTTATGAATAACAGAAAGACTCAGAAAATAAATGATAGGAAGCTATATTATCAATTTTATCCTGAGCAAGTAGTAAGGCCGATAAAATAATACAAGAAGGGAATAAGCTGAATAAAGGGAATAAGGGGAATAAAGTGAGTTTGATGTAGTTACAAGTTTTATGAATAATTAATAAATATGTTTATATAACTATATTAATACTTATATGAATAGAATGCTTAAATTACTTTTATTACTTATATTATATTCTTCTTATATTATATTAACTAATAAAATCAATAAAAATACTTAAAACAATTAGAATTACTTAATTAACTGAATATACTTAAATTAATTTATACTTAATTAATAATAATCAATGAACTTTTTGTTGCATATTCTTTCTCTTTATTCATAAATTCTTATAGTCTTCAAAACTTACTTATTGTCTTAAATTCTTAAAGTCTTATAGATCTTACACTCTTATTTTCTGTCAATCTCTTTTCTGATTTAGAACGTAAGAACTTTTCTTGATTTTTATAATTTCTGTCTAAATGATTTGGTTTAATACCGAAAATGCTATAAAAATTTATATTTAGTTATGTTATAAACAATTATAAACACTATTATTAAGTTATTATATCTTACTCATTATGATGACTTGGATTAAATTTTTTACGAGGAGCTTCTGTCTTTACTGAAATATTATCAAGTTCTTTATCTAAAATTATATTTAAATTAATTTTACCATTTGGACCGGGCTTTCTCGCAGCTAAGTAATTCAAATCTTTAGGATCTTTCCAATCAAATTTAAGCGGAAATGTAATATTTCTATATAAAAGTGATTAATTTTAAAATGTTATAATAGATATTTATACTTTTTTAACGACTTTGATCTTTTCTCTGTTTTATCAAACTTAATATCATCTGTGGTTGTTAATTCATTTTTTATTTTCTGAAACTCTTTTTCAAATTTTTTGGGATCGTCATTGTTCTGTCTTATTTTAAAGAGTAATTTTCCTTTTGTATTTCCTTGTCCATAATTTGAACTTAATTTTACATCATATAAATGAATTCTATAACATTATATTAACATAATATATTACCCTGCTCTTGCAAATTTACCTTTAAATGAATTTACATTAAAACTATCATAATCTTTAAAATTAGTTATTTCGTATTCCTCAATAGGTCTATCGGCCTTACGAATTTTTATTGTATTTTCAAAATTTTGTACGTCTTCTTTGTTATATGTAGCCACATTATTAAGTGATCTTGTAATTCTAATATAAATTAACTAATGATTTTACTTATCTGGCTGTGTTATATGTTTCTTTTGATGTAATTTATCTGTTAAGACTTTACGTTCATTTTCTACTTTGTTTTTTTCGATTTTATTATTGTTTACATAGCCAGGCGTTTTATTGGATTCAATATCACTTTTTGTCTTATTTTTATAATGAGAGTTTGACTCCTCTGTTAAAGTAGAATATAAATTTCTTCCTTGTAGTAATTTAGGTTCTGGAACCTTCTCTTTGATTAATTTGCGTTTATTGAAGGCTACTTCTGTTTTTACTTTTTTCCAGTCAAATTTATTATTTCCAGTTCCAATATTGTCTATGCTAGATTTACAAGTATTACTATTGCTCACTTCAGTATTATCTGTCATTATTGTACCAGTTGTTTTCCTTGAAAAATTTGTATAAGTACTTCCATTTTCTGTATGATAATAATATTCTTTCTTGGGTTGATGAAAAATATTCGACTCATGGATATCAATTAATTTATTTGTCTTACAATCTTCAGTCCTTGATGATTTCTCATAGTCATTATTTATTATAACTTTCTTTTTAGGTGTTTGTGGATTAAGTGTGGTTCTTTTTAATAATTAAGCATTAATATATAAGCAACATTATAAATTGTAATATATAATTATAAATTACTCGTAATCCCTTTCAAGTCGTCCTTTACTACTTGCTCGCTGTTTTGCGTCATTCAGGTTACAAAATGATTTAGTCATTTTATTTGATTCATACATCCCTTCTACCATACGTACAAATGATGTTTTATTATTATCATATTTTGGTTTAAATGTTTCATTATTATGAAAATTTTGTTTTGTTTGCACAAAATTATTTTGCGTTGTTTTTGGTGCAAATTTAATTTGAGATTCTTGATTAAAAATATTTGATTTATAGTATTTTCTATAACTTAATTGCTTTTTAACTGTTATTGTAATTTATTATAAAAGATTATTTACTTGATTTATCTGAGTCCATATTCAATTTGTTAATAATAATTTATTTATATAATGATAAACTATGTAAACTAAATAAATAATAAAATTATAAATTATATAATTATAAACTATATATAATAACTATAATAACTATATTCATATTATATTATTTTATTATAAAATTATAAAAAAGTAATATAGCATTTTAAAGTAAATTTAACTAATTCGTTGATTATTTAGTATTAATTTTTAGAATAATCTGACTGATTTTCCCATAGTAGTTGAAATATATAAAGATTTGATATTGTTCCATCCTTTCTTTAATAAAGAAACTAAAAAGTTGATTGACATAGTTAAATTTTGTCTAATTTGTTCTTCGGTCATTTGGCAATGTCCTACGGCAACTCCTAAGCATAATACTTTTTTCAATTGGAACTTAACTGAGGCCTTTCCTAAAAAGAGTTAAAATTATTCTAAGAAAATATTATTTTATAATAAAGCCATATAAGTAGCATAAGTATTATAAAAATGTAGTTACCTTCTTCAACTTTAGCTTTAAGATCTTCATTTCCTGAAATAACAATTGGGAATTTTCCCCATTTAGTTAATAATGGTCCTCCTAATTTTGGTAATTGTCTTACTAAGGATTCTGAGACATAAAATTGCTTGTAGACGCTTGACCATTTTTTTAATTCCTTTCCTTTTTTATCAGCGGGGTCGACTTTCTTTTTTAAAGCATCAGCATCGATATATTCGTATCCGTTTTCTTTGCACTTATCAATATGTGCGGCATCTGCAATAACACAAATTTTAATTTTTGGTCTTGGGATATTGGGAAGTCTGACTGTGCCTGAAAAACGTCTTTATTATAAGATTTTTATTTTACTTATCTTTGTTTGTATCGTAATCTTTAAGTCCAATTTGTAAATCGAATGTCTCAACAAATTTTCTCTCTTTCTTCCTTTTTTCCATTGAAAGAGCATTGGTAATGGATGTTCTCATCTTGTCGACTGGGATCTTACTCATTTATTTTAGATATAAATATAATAAATTTTAATTGTTTAGTATTTTTATATAAAGTTTTAAGTATAATATTATATAGTTAACTTTAATAGTTAAATGTACTATTAATTAATTGATTTAGTATGGTTAATTGGGGATTGGGGATTGGGGATTGGGGATTGGGGATTGGGCCCAATCCCCAATCCCCAATCCCCAATCCCCAATCCCCAATCCCC
>Ga0100379_10002089_pt1 | contig 19436 bp, 19 predicted proteins | sample CryGeymeta201503_FD_80418 | JGI IMG/M metagenome (GOLD analysis project Ga0100379, IMG submission 80418) | Groundwater microbial communities from Crystal Geyser aquifers in Utah, USA - Crystal Geyser metaG 2015-03 | ecosystem: Environmental > Aquatic > Deep subsurface > Groundwater | place...
CCTACAGATAAAGCTTTATCCGAGCTAGAAAAAAAGGCTCAATTAATAGTTAGCCAGGTTGAAAACGGTACCGTAAAACCCGAAGAACTTTTTTCTCCTGTTTTAGTAGATTTTTTTGGAACCGAAGATTTGCAAAAGGTTTTTAGTGGGGTTAAAGGTGTTAGTTTTTCTAACTTTAAGCTAAATACACAAACCGAAGCAACCGCAGACTGTGTTTTAAATGAAGAAACGGTGTTTGTAAATTACACCTGTTACTTTAATTTATTTGAAAATACTTGGTATTTGTACAAAACAACGTTAAGATAGCCTTCGTGCGTTTTAACAATGACTTTTATATACATCCTGATTACCTAGCAGTAGAAGATTTAATAGATGGCTCTGAGGATCTAACCCTGGCCTGGGCAAGGTCTTTATCTAATATCTCGGGAGACTTACCGGGTGCCCTGGCACTACGTAACCTAGAAATCTCTTTTTTAAAGGAATATAGAGATACTTTGGATATGCCGCTTGAGGAGTTATTTGGTTTACTATCAGCAATTAATCTTAATTCTTCCCTAAACGAGGATACTGTTCACTAAATACATTGTTATTTGGTAAAACTAGCTTAGAATTAATCTATACTTATGTATTATTACTTTAGTGTAGTTTTAATATCACTACTTCGATCAATAGTTTTTACTTATTATTTTGATCAACCTACCTCTCTCTGGATTGGTGGGATTTTAGATTTGGCTTTTGTATCCATTTTTAGCTATTGGGTATACAAACAAAAGCAACTAAATACAAAATTACTTTTAGTTTACTTACTCCCAATTTTTGGTTCGGTAATTTGGAATTATCAGGTAGGGTATACACCCCTTCTTATTTCTTTACCTTTTTTAGTTTTGGTTTTTAGATCTAAAGATGATTTAAGCACCGGGTACATTAAAGAACTTTTGCAGCTTGGGGTTAATTTCGTAGCCTATCCCTTTTTAATAGTTTTTCAATTAGCCAAAAAGCTTAAAAATTTAGCAACTAAGGCTTCTGCAATCGGGCAATACTTAGTTTTTATTACGGTAGGAATTTTTGCAGGTCTTTTTATAATTGTAATTCTGGCATTTTTAGATAAAGAATTTGCTCTGTGGCTAACCAATATTAAACAGATTTTAATTTATATTAAAAACTTTATTTTATCCCTTTTGGCTTACTCCGGTTTGTACCTTTGGTTTTTTTATGGTCCAATAAAAACCCCCACTCTTGCCAAGTCTTTAAATAATCAGGCTAGATTTTTAGGAATATTTAAAATAGTAGCTCTTATTGTTACGGCACTTTTAATTAGCTATGGATTATACGATACCTATATTTTATTAAGGTTATTTAAGGCTTTATCTTTAGTTTACGAAAACGTTGGTAAAAATACCCAACTCTACTTTGTAGAAATGGCTGCAATGGGTGGCCTAATTTTGTTCTTATCTAGTTTTTTACTAGAAAAAATGGGTATTATTTCTTCCACTCAGAAAGAAAGTAAAGAGATTAAAGTTTTAAAACCTCTTTTAGTTTTTTCAACCTTTTTACTTTTACTACCCTTATACAATCTATTTAGAGCTTTGTTTTTTGTTTATATTCCAGACTTTGGATTAACCGCACGCAGACTTTTTGGTTTGTACAGTATTTTAGCCTTTTTAATAAGCTTTATTTATTTGGTGTTTCAAACTTTTACTGCAAAAAAACAAGCTTTGTTTAGTAATGTTTATATTTGGTTTTTTGCATCTCTTACAATTTTAGTATTTGTAGTTCCTAATAATTTGGTTATTTATAAGTCACAGTTTTCTAGGTATTTAAATAACAAAGACGGCGATATGGCCTACATTATGAAGTTAAATACTGGCAAATGGTCGGGTATGTTATCTAACTGGGAAGAAGATAAAAACAATGCCAACGATACTTTATTAAAGTGGAATAATTACGAAAAATACAGAGACTTAGTAAAAGCAGAAGAGTATAAGCAATTAACATTTAAAAATCTAAATAATGAAGTTACAAAGTTAAGCAACGCCTTAGAAAACCAGAACTACGCTGAAATAAAAACAAACAATGTCTCCTCTTCTGATTATTATGATTTTGTTTTCCCTTATACCGGGTCTATTCCAAATTTTCATACTTACTCTGTGCCTAGCTACTATGTTTTAGATGAAAACTTACAAAATCGTAGAGTTACTACAAGTTCCCAAAATCCCGGATTCGGTAGTGCTCAACTAGCATTAACACAAGATTTTTATTGCACCAATAACACTTGTCAGAGCCTTTATATAACCAAAACTATTTATTTGCAGATTCTGCCAACTTATAGAAATGCCTCGTTATCCAAACTAAGTTACGAAGATTTATCTCCTGTTTGGTTCTCTAAACAGTCTTTTAAGGGCGAAACTTACGCAGACTATACTGATTCTTTTTGTAACATTAAATATGACTACAACAGGTCTTCTGCTTGTGAAAGTGCCGTTCGTAGCCTATTAATTAAATATGATTTACAGGGTGAGTCTTTACAAAATGAACTACCCTTAAATTTTATGATTGAACTTGTAGACTCTATAGCCAAAAGTTACGATACAGGTAACTCTGTTTATGAAGTGCCTGTTACTAAATACGAAGGTAAGCCGGGTTACTACGAAGACTCTGTTCGAATAGAAAATCCCCAAAACCTACCAACAGAACAAATTGTCGTTCCTGAAAAGCCTTCTCCTGGGTTTAATATTGCTCCGGTAGACTAACTTTAATTTTATAAAAATTCCTCTTTTATTTTTACTATTTAGGTGTAGTATCTTTTAAGGATGCCAAAGATTAAAAATACATTTTTTAACCAATCTTTTATTAGCATTAATCAAATTTCTTCTCTTTTCCAAATCACTTACCTTTTTAAAAAAGCCGACCATATGAAAAATGTGGTTGAAAACGGAACAGTGTATGAGCCTTTAAAAGGTAAATTAGTTTCAATACTTTTTTATCAGCCCAGCACACGTACTTTTACCAGTTTTGTAACCGCAGCTAAAAGACTTGGGGCTTATGTGGTAGATATTCACGGTATGGGTCAGTACAGTAGTGCTGTAAAAGGTGAAACTTTAGAAGATAGTATAAAGACTATTAACCAAACTACCGCAGCCAATGCAATTGTTTTAAGACACCCAGATGATAGTAGTAGTGCTGTTGCCAAATCGGTCTCTAAAGCGCCCATAATAAACGGTGGAAGTGGTAAAGCAGAGCACCCAACCCAAGCCCTTTTGGATTTATATACTATTTACAGTAAGTTTAAAAGATTAGATAACTTAAATGTTGTTATGGTAGGGGATTTGAAGTATGGGAGAACAGTAAAATCTTTAGCAATACTTTTAGCAATGTGTGGGAAAAATAATAAAATTACTTTTGTTAGCCCCAAAGAACTATCTGCCCCAAAAGATTTAATTAAGCAGTTAAGCAAAAAACTGACGATTATTGAAAAAACGGAATTTAATAGTAGTTTAAAAACTTCAGATGTTTTATATATGACTAGAGTTCAAAAAGAATGGTTTGAAAAAGAGGGAAAATTAGAAGAATATGAGCAATTAAAATTAAAATATATTTTAACTAGGCATATGGTTGGTCAAATGAGTAAAAAAAGCATTATTATGCACCCTTTGCCTCGAGTAGGGGAAATTATGCAAGAGGTCGACGACGATGCCAGAGCCTATTATTTTAAACAAATGAGAAGTGGTTTATACATTCGTATGGCTTTATTGGAGAGTATATTAATGCCCTAACAAACCGCCTAAGTCAGTCCTATAGTATTGACAAAACTCCTAAATTATATATAATTGATGCGTATCGCGACTTGCGTTACAGCACATTTCATCAAAGCTCGAAAGGAGCGAACCGTGAAGATTACTGTCAGGATCGAGAACGGGGTCAAAGAGGTCCACACTGAGTTCCCCGCGACGGAAACCTTGAGATTGTTGCCGCTGCTCAACCAGCTTACGGCCAATGCCGAGATGCTGCGCGAGGTTCTAGGGCAAGTCTCCGAGGCTTCTGGTCCATTCATCGAGATGCTGGGCGAAACCCTTGGAGAAGTCTCCGGGGCCTCTGTGCCTATCATTCAGGTCCTGGGATTGTATCTCCAGAACCCGAGTGCCCTCTTGCAGATTGTCGAACAATGGTCCAACAGCCCCAGCGGCGGTGCCACCATCGCTAAGATGATGGAACTCTGGATCGACGTTCAACGGGCGAAGGGTGTATATGACGAGGCGAAAAATGCCCACAGTCAGAAGGCCACTCCTACCCCTCCGCAGGACCCCAACGAGGCGCTACGTCAGGCTCTAAAAGCACTGCGTCGCCAAACCGATGGAGGCAACAGCCTGTTCAGTGGACTTGGGGTTTTCGGCTAGGTCGGATGATGTGCCAGTTGGGCGAATAAGAGAGTGCTTTTTTGCACATTTTTTCTCATATTCGCCCATCTGGATCCACCCCATTTTTATTTTTTGGTATTTATACTGTTTTGAAGTCCTAGGTACTTAGGTTTGTGTTAAAGGGTATTTAATTAGCTAGCTAACCTTCTATTTGTTCTATATTAGCCCCCAAGCTTTTAAAAGAATTAATGTAATCGGGGTATCTTCTTCGTAAACTCTCTGCTCCGTAAATTACAGTTTCACAATTATCTGAAAGTGCTGCTAAAACCAAGGCCATTGTGGCCTGAATAATTCCCGGTGCATAAACCCTACCTCCTTTGTATTTTGTTGGTCCTTCAACAATTATTTTTTGTGGGTCAGTCATATAGATATTTGCTCCCATTGATGAAAGAAGGTTAGTAAAATCTAATCCGTTTTCGTACATCCAGTTTTGAATTAAAATTCTCCCTTTAGTTTTCGTGGCTAAGGTGATTATTGAAGGTAGGCAGTCTACGGGAAAGCCTGGCCAGGGCCGGGGCACAAATTTTGGAAGGTTAGGGCCAGCTAATGGAAAGTTAATTTCTATATCTTTTAATTTTAAATCTTGGGTTTGGTTTACAACCAAATCTTTTCCTTTTCTTTCAATTTGGACATTAAATTTATTAAACCACTGTAGCATTCCATTTACAATTTCTGGTATATTACTACCTTTTATTGTTAAATTACCTTTTGTAACCGCTGCCGCAACTATACTTGAGGCTATGTCTACATGGTCTGGAAAAGGTATAAAAGTTGTTCCTTTTAAGTTTTTACTTCCGGTAATTTCTAATCTATTAGATCCTCCGCCTTTAATTTTTACTCCCATATTTTGTAACATTTGGGTTAAATTTGTCACATGGGGTTCACTTGCTGAGTCTAGTAAAATAGTTGTACTCGTGGTTCCCGCCGCGTACATTATCATGTTTTCAGTACCCGTTGGGCTAGCCTCTACCTGCCAAATAGTTTGAATCGGTGGACTTTTCTTAGGTGCTGTTAAAACAATAGCGTTTTCTTCTAGTTTTATAGTTACTCCCGCTTTTTTAAACGCATCTAAATGTGCAGACATGCTTCTAATTCCTAACGTACATCCTCCTGGAGTAGGAATTTTTACTTTTCCAACTCGTGCAAGTAAGGGGCCTGCAAACATTACACTAGAACGTATTTTTCCTCCTAATTCTGGGTCTATTTCGTACCCGGTAATGTTTTTACAGGTTATTTTTAAGTTACTAAAATCAGAATCATCTATTGTTGCCCCAAGCTTTTTAAGAATTTCTAACATAATTTGTACGTCTGTGCTTTTCGGTACATTTTTATAGGTAACAGTGTCTGGGGTTAAAAGGCTAGCGGGTATTGCCGGCATAAAACTATTTTTGTTTGCCACGGGTATTACTTCTCCTATTAAGGGATTTCCACCTATTATTTTTATAACTTCACTCATTTTAGTGTTTAAAATTAGTTAATTAATTATACGTTATATCCACAATAGAAATAAATTTTGGTTATAAATCCTATCAAAGCATCCTTACTATACTAGACTTATGCTAAAATTATTTTAATGTCTGCCCAGTACCTGCCATTTTTATTTACACATTTTCCTTACTTTGTTTTTAAGCGTGTTCCCTTTAACCTCTTTCACTTTTACAAAAACTCTTTAGTTGAATTAAACAACCGACTACAAATTTCTTTACAGATAAAACTTTTTTTTACACCTCTATTTGGTGATAAGCAGTGGGCAGCTAGAGTTATTGGAGTTTTATACCGAACTTGCGTGATTTCTTTTGGTTTACTATTTTTACTTTTTTTTACAGTATTTTTTCTACCCCTAGCCTTATTATTAGCGTTTGGAATTTTTGCCTTAGCTTTTTACTCGTTTAAGTACTTCATTTTATCTTTGTTGGTCTATTTTTTACTATATTTTATTTTTTACTTTTTTAACCCTTTCGATATCGTAAGAGACGATAAAAATTTTTATAATTTTAATCACCTTCACCAAATATCTTCTTTTAGCGCTCGTGCAGTTTTAAAAGAGCTACTGATAGATAAAGATATTTCGAACAAGTTATTAAAATTAGGTTTATTTTTAGAACTTTCCCCAGGAGAGATAGATAAGTATATACCTAGTAAATACGACGAACTTAAATATTGTATACATGTAATAAAATTAGCTAAAAAGACTGGTTATCGAAACATTAGCCCCGAAGTTTTATTGTGCTCTGCCTTATTACAAAATGAAGAGTTCATTAATTTTATAGAGCTTAAAAACCTGCCTGAAAATTCTTTAGAAAGTTATTTAATTACTATTCGTAGAGATTTTAAATTAAATAGAAAAGAAATGTGGGATGCGGACTATGTGTCTAGCTTTAAGTTTTCGTATAATGTTGGAAAAATTGACAGAATTTCTCCAACCCTTAACAAATATTCTAAAGATTTAACTTACGATCTTAAACCTCTTTCGATAATGCATTTATCAAGTTTTAAAAAATATAAACTTGATCTTGTTAAAACTATGGCAGAGGGAGGAAAAAAGGTTTTAATTATAGGTGACTCGGGTACTGGAAAAACAAGTATTATTAAGGATTTTTATTTTGATATAAAAAAGAATCGTGTTTCTGGTAACTTAAAATTTAACAGAATAATTAGTTTAGATTTATCTAGTATTGTATCTTTGGGTGTTACTGGGCCCGAAACTTTAAGTGTAGCTTTAAAAGAATTTACCTCACTTAAAAATACCATTTTGTTTATGGATAACCTGCATATTTTATATTCCTTAGAAGGATTAGATTACATGGGTATTTTACTTCCGTATTTTGAAGATCCAAAATTAAAAATAATTTGCTCGGCTGACCATAAAACTTATATAAGTAAGCTTAAAAAAGATAGCGTTTTTGATTCTGAGTTTTCAAAAATATTAGTAACGGAATTAGAGGGTAAAGAACTTTTTGACTTTTTAGTACTCAAAAATTGGGATTTACGTAAAAAATTAACTATCCCTGCATTAAATTTTTTAGCCTACGCATCTCCTCAAGTATTATTTGATGAACATAATCCTAAAAAAAGTGTTCAAATAATTGAAAAATCTGCCGAAAATTCAAAGGGAATAAACATATCAAAACAAGATATTGCCGAAGTAATAAAACATCTTTCTGGCGTATCTTTGGGGGATGTTACAAAAAACGAGTCTAAAAACTTACTTAACTTGGTTTCTAGTATTCAAAAAGAGGTTATTGGCCAAGAGGGTGCTGTAGAAGAGGTAGTAAATGCCTTAATAAGAAACAGAACAGTTAGCAGAAATCAAACTAAACCTATTGCCAGTTTTTTATTTGCAGGCCCAACTGGGGTTGGTAAAACCGAGCTTGCAAAGTCTTTAGCGCGTAATTTTTTTGGAGGAGAAAAAGATATTATTCGACTGGATATGAGCGAGTACCAAACTGCTGATAGCGTAAATAGGTTAATTGGTGGAGAAAATGGCCAGGTGGGTTTACTTACTGAGGCGATTAAACAGACACCTTTTAATTTAGTTTTACTCGATGAAATTGAAAAAGCTAGTAATAATATTCATATGCTTTTTTTACAAGTTTTAGATGATGGTAGATTAACGGACAATACGGGTAATACCGTAAGTTTTAAAAACACTATTATTATTGCTACAACTAATGCCGGAACTGAGGGAGTTATAAACGATTTTGCACAGGGCAGTGACTACGACATTGTTAGAAAGCGCTTTATGCAAAAGGTTAAGGGGCACTTTCCCCCGGAGTTTTTAAATAGATTTACCGAAATTACTTTATTTAAGCCTTTAAAAAAGCAGGTTTTAGAAAAGATTTTAGAAATTAAGTTTACTAATATAAAACAGCAATTTTATGACAGTAATAAAATTACGGTTGAACTAGCTGCTGATGCCAAAGAAATGCTTATGAATTTGGGTTACAGTGAAGAGTGGGGTGCTAGGAGTCTAGAAAGAATATTAGAAAAAGCTTTAGTTACAACTGTTAGCAAGGCTGTTTTGTTAAAAGAGGTAAATCCGGGTGATACTTTAAACGTAACTTTGGATTTTTTACAAAAACATGGGGTTAAAGTCTAAATTATATTTATTTTCTGCTTTTATAAATCTAAATATATTGATATTTTTTTTATTTTTTTAAGATTAGCGCTCTCGTTCCTTGTAGTTGCGCAGCTACTTCTTACAAATTTGCTTTTATATTAAAGCCCTTTTTTACTATTTCCTCCACATATTGTAGTCTTTTTGGTTGTGTAAAGGGTTACTGGATTATACCTGTAGAGTTTTTAATACTTTTAATACTTTTTTCAGTATTGTTTGTTACAAGTTTAAGAAAGAATTATTTAATGTCTAGCGTATAAGTCCAGCAAATAACCATCGGGGTCTTTAACAACACAATATCTTTGCCCCCAAAATGCGTCCCATGGATTTTTTACTAAAACATACCCGGCGGCCTCAAGTTTTTTAGCTACCTCATTAACTTCTTTTGCCGAATTATACTCAATTGCAAAATTACTGTGGTTACTAGGCTTTGGTTTATAACCCAATATGCTTTCTACCATTTCTACAGTGTCTATCATTAATCTTGCAGATCCCTCTGGGGTTATAGGTTCTAAGTGTTGTTCTGTATCTTTAAAGCTTTTAAATTTAAAACCCAATAAAGTGTAGAACTTTACTGTCTCCGGTATATTTCTAGATGTAACCGCAATGGCAGCTATCTTCATAACGTTACCAAATTATTATAATGGCGCGCCCAGCAGGACTCGAACCTGCGACCTCAACTTCCGCAAAGTTGCGTTCTAGCCACTGAACTATGAGCGCTTTATGCAATATTTTAGCATAACACTGCTGTTTTGAGTTATAATGCTGTAAAGGAATAAGGAGGGAGCATACTCTGAAGTCCTGACTAAGGAGGGGTCGCATAGTGGTCCATTGCGCCGGTTTCGAAAACCGGTATCCCTTTTGGGTACGTGGGTTCGACTCCCACCCCCTCCGCCATTAAACTTCGTTAAAGCTACGCTTAAAAATTATTCTTCTGTTTTTTCTGCCTGTGGAAGTAGCAACTCTGTTATAGAGCTTAATATTGAGTACTTAGAACAAGTGTGTGGGTTTAAAAAATGGATAGGTGTTTGTAAGTAAAACTAGAAAACAATCGTGGTATATAGCAAGTATATACTACTCTTTTAAACTTAACCCCGCTTTTTCAATAGCTTTTTGAACGGTGCTTTTTTCAGTTGCATAGGGCTTTTCGTTTAAATAGTTTTTAAGTATTTTTATTACATCGTCCATGGTTTTTTGTGTGTCTGCAATTAAAAATCTTCGGCTTAAAAAACCCTCTTTTAGATCTAAATTTATTAGTTTTTCATCTAATTCTTTTGCAACAAAATAGTGTTTAAATTTATTCCAGGGCATTTTTTCATCTTTAAATTCAACTCCTTGGGTGGTTAAAACATAAGTAGTTTTTTGTGGTGGAGTAGAGTGTAGGGCGTAAGTGGCAAATAAAAGTGAAAGCAAAACTATTATTAAAGTAAATTGGCCTGCTACTCCCAAAAATATAGAAATAACAATTACAAGTGAGATCATTCCAGAATAAAACTTTTTATCTTGTTTTTTATGGGGTCTTTCAGGCCCTTCCCATATTAGTAAAGTTTTAGCTTGTTCAGGCTTTTTTAATTCGGTCATTAAGTTAATAATATTTCTTAAGCGGTCTTATATCAAGAAGGTGTGGATTGTTACTGGTAAATAAGGCTAAAATACTGCTATAATAACCTCGCTTAATGCAGTATAGGAGGGGTGGCAGAGCGGTCTAATGCAATGGATTGCTAATCCATGCCAGTTTACTGGCCCGTGGGTTCAAATCCCACCCTCTCCGCCAGAAGAAAGAAATTCACCGGAGCTGTATTGGAAAGAATGTTACTTTTTAGTCACAACCCTGCCTTTTACTTTAGAAAGATGTATACTCAAAATGTACCTAACCCCACTAACCTAAGTTATTAACTTAAAATTATGAAAAATTATACATTGTTCACTGTTATTATTGCTGGACTATTGCTAAGCGGTTGCTCACTATTGCGGCCAAAGCAGTCGGCTACTATAAATATAAAAACCCCCGACAATAAAAACCTACAGGTAGAAAATCCTCAAACGAATAAAAAACTAGATTTAAGTAACCAAAACTTACAAAAAATACCGGAATATGTTTTTAATCAAAAAGACTTAGAAGAACTGGATGTTTCTAACAACAGGTTAACAGGGGCTATTCAATCGCAAGTTGGCCAGCTTAAAAATTTAAGAGTCCTTAATGCTAGTGATAATCAAATGACTGGTGTGCCCGCAGAGGTCGGTCAACTAGTAAAATTACAAATACTTAATTTATCTAACAACCAAATTACTGGTTTGCCTAATGAGCTGGGTAATCTGCAAAATTTAAATAACTTTAATATTTCTGGCAATAATTATTCCGAAATGGATTTAAGCGGAATATTACAGAAGCTGCCTAAAGACATAAACATAATTAGGTAGTTTGTTAATATACAAAGCATTTTTTAACTCTCTGGTAATTTCAAATAGATATATAACGGTGCTATACTTTTAATCTAGATGGAACTTAATACTTCAAAACAAACCTGGGATTTAAATAAATTTTATAAATCCGACACCGATCCCAAAATTAAAAAAGATATGGGGGTGGTTAAAAAAATTAACTACCAATTTATAAATAAATGGAAGGATAGAAAAGACTATTTAAAGGACCCTAAAGTACTAAGGCAGGCTTTGGATGAGAGTGAAATAATAGATAAAAAATATGGTGTCGATGGGGATTTCGGCTATTACTTTTCGTTAAAATCCTCCTTAAATCAAACAGACCCAAAACTTAAAGCATGGGAAAATAAAATAGACGAATACTCCACAAAAATAGTAAATGACGCACAATTTTTTGGCATAAATCTGTCTAAAATTCCTTTAAAAGATCAAAAAGTTTTACTTAATTCTCCAGAACTTGCTAAATACAAGTTTTATTTACAAAGGATTTTCGAATTTGGAAAACACACTTTAAGTGACAAAGAAGAAAAAATCTTAAACTTAAAATTCCCTTTATGTCACAGTAATTGGTCGAGAATGTTAGACAGTATTGTTAACAAACAAGAAGAGCAGGTTTTAAATGAAAAAGGTAAAAAAGTAATAAAAAACTTTAACGAAATAATGGGCTTATTAAGTGACGCTGACAAAAAAGTTAGAGACTCTGCGGCAAAAGCTTTAAATAAAATTTTAGTAAACTCTATAGACATTGCCGAAAATGAGATAAATAGTATTTTACAAAATAAAAAAATAAACGACGAGCTTAGGGGGTATGATAGACCTGATTCCTCAAGACACCTATCAGATAACATAGAAACCGACGTAGTAGATACTTTAGTTAAAGAGGTTACTGCAGATTTTGATACAGCCAAAAAGTTTTATGCTTTAAAAGCAAAATTATTTAAAGTAAAAAAATTGGCATACCATGAGCGAAATTTAGAATATGGAAAAATAGTTAAAAAATACCCTTACGAAAAAGCCGTAAATTTAGTGGCAGAAACCTTTGAAAGTCTGGATTTAGAATTTTTTAATATATTTAAAACGTTTGTAGAAGAGGGCCATATAGATGTTTTACCTAAAAAGGGCAAATCCGGGGGTGCTTTTTGTGCCCACAACCTACTTAGCCACCCTACTTACATTTTATTAAATCACCACAACCAACTTAATGATGTTCTGTATATTGCTCATGAGGTGGGGCACGGTATTAATAATGAGTTAATGCGAAAAAAACAGCCCTCTGTTTACTTTGGTAGCCCAACAAGTACCGCCGAGGTAGCTAGCACCTTTATGGAAGACTTTGTTTTGCAAGAGTTACTAAAAAAGGCAAAAAAGGAGGAAAGACTATCTATAATAATGCAAAAGTTAAATGATGATATCAGTAGTATACATAGGCAAATAGCTTTTTATAATTTTGAAACAGAGTTACATCAAGCTTTTCGAAAAGAAGGGTATTTATCGAACCAAAAAATAGGGCAAATTTTTCAAAAGCATATGATTAGTTATATGGGGGATAGTGTGGGTCAAGATAAAGGCAGCGAAAACTGGTGGCTATACGTGGGGCATTTTAGAAGGTTTTTTTATGTTTACTCGTACTCTAGTGGTTTGTTAATATCTAAAGCACTTCAAAATATGGTTAAAAAAGATACAAAAAACATGTCTAAAGTTAAAGACTTTTTAGCAGCAGGATCTAGTGACAGCCCTAAAAACTTATTTTTAAAAATGGGAATAGATATAAGCAAAAAAGAGTTTTGGAAAGCTGGGTTAAAAGAGGTTTCTAATCTTGTAGACGAAGCTGAAACTTTAGCTAAAGAGCTTGGTAAAATTTAGTAGTGTAGATTTTTTTTTTGGGGGGGGGGGAGAGTCTTTGCTATGTAACTACAGCTTCCACACCTTCTCAATTACTCCCGATTTAAAATTTAAATATCTTGCAAGAACAAAAAAATAGTCGGATAGCCGGTTAATATAGGTTAAAACATTTTTATCGATCTTTTCTGTTCTATTTATTTTACAAATCACCCTTTCGCATTTTCTTATGTTTGTTCTAATTATGTGCGCTTTACTCGCCAAGTTAGTTCCTCCTGGAAGAATAAAGTTGGTAAGTTTGGGTAAGTCCTGTTCCCACTTATCTATTTGTTTTTCTAATACCTGTGTTTCTGTTTTCAGCTTTTTTAGGTTAGTAGGGTTTATATAATCCTCATTTTTATCTGCTAGATAAGAGCCTATTAAAAAAAGATTATTTTGTATTACTTCGATATTTTTAATTAGTTTTTTGTTTGGTAAGTTACTAATAAAATCTCCCATTAAACTGTTTAGTTCGTCAATATTTCCGTAGGCTTCCACTCTAATATTATCCTTATTAACCTTAAATCCTCCCAGTAGGCTAGTTTTTCCGGTGTCTCCTTTTTTTGTATATATTTTCATTTTGTGCTTGGTGTTTTTGTAGCTCTTCTTTACTATAATAACTCTATTGATAATTTTCCAAAATAAATGGACAAACATAAAGTAATAATTATAGGATCTGGGCCAGCGGGTTTAACAGCGGCAATTTACGCTGCAAGAGCAAATTTAAACCCACTAGTAATAGCAGGATTAGCTCCTGGGGGGCAATTAATAAACACAACCGAAGTTGAAAACTTTCCAGGTTTTCCCGAGGGTATTATGGGGCCCGAACTAATGCAAAATATGATAAAGCAGGCCGAACGGTTTGGCACAAAATTTATTTACGATGTAGTAAAAGAGGTAGATTTTACGGGCAGCGTAAAAAAATTAATGGTAGGTAGTGACGTATATGAGGCCGACAGTGTAATTTTAGCCACAGGATCTTCTTACAGAATGCTAGGTTTAGAAAGCGAAAAAAAGTTTTTTGGTAGGGGAGTTAGTACTTGTGCAACTTGCGATGGGGCTTTTTATAAAGAAAAAATAGTAGCTGTTATAGGTGGGGGAGATAGTGCAATGGAAGAAAGTAATTTTTTAACAAAATTTGCAAAAAAAGTTTATATAATTCATAGAAAAAAAGAATTTAAGGCTAGTAAAATTATGCAACAAAGGGTTTTAAGTAACCCTAAAATTGAAATTATTTGGAATAGCGAGGTTACCGAAATACTTGGAGAAAACTTAGTTAATGGTGTAAAAACTAAAAACGTTATTGATAGCAAAGAAAGTACAGTTACTGTCGATGGGGTATTTTTAGCTATTGGCCACACTCCAAACACAGGTTTTTTAGTTAACCATGTTGAATTAGATGAAAAAGGTTATATAAAAGTAACTGAAGGCCATACAAAAACTACCATACCTGGTGTTTTTGTAGCTGGGGATGTGTACGACTTTCATTACCAGCAGGCCATAACCGCCGCAGGTATGGGTTGTATGTCTGCTCTCGATGCTCAGCACTATTTAGAATCTTAGTTGTTTTTGGTACCCGAAGTGTACTAAATAAATCTTTTTTAAAGTGTTATCATAAAGTTATGAAACTTAGAAAGTACGCAAGCTATATTACCCTAGTAATGATGTTTATCTTTGCGGGTTTCGGCTCGTTTTATATTTTAACTGGTGAAAATCTAGTTACAGGGCAAAAGAGAGACGGTCGTTCGGGCAATGTATTATCCGAGTCCGACACTAAGGATAATATGGGAAAGATAGCTGTAGAAAATAAGGCTGCCGAAAAGCCGGAATACACCGAAGAAAGAATGTTTTTTGACCAAGTAGTATCCAAAACTGAAGATAAAACAAGTATACAGCTAGAATCAACTTTAGGAGGAGACGCAGCTGTATTTTATCGATTTGGTTCTAAGGATGGTAAGTATTACTTGGCCGTCTTTGCCAGTGGGATAACGGATAAAGACTTAATTTTAAAAGCTTGGGTTTTAGACGAAGAGGGTAAAGATAAAGAGATCGGAGAATTAAAACTTATAGATAATACAGATACCTATAAATTAGCTATAGAAACACAAACAGACCTCTCCGTTTATACAAAAGCTGCCATAACCGCTACGAATAAAGATGGGGACTCTGAAAAATATGATACAGCCAATGTAGTCTACTTTGCAGAATTTGATTTTAGTAAAGAACTTTCACAAGAGGTGCCCTTGTCTGGAGAAACTTCTTCTACTGAGACTAACGCAACTGCTGGTGAAAATGCCCCAGTCAACTAAAAGTAGTAACCTGGAGTTTCGGATTTACGATAAAAATTCCTTATATCTGGGTAAATGATTCTTGGTGTGGTGAGTGTTTTATATGGTGCGCGCTCATGGATTCGAACCATGGACCCCCAAGGTATAAGCTTGGTGCTCTAACCAGGCTGAGCTAAGCGCGCATAAGGCCTAATACAGCTTAAATTCTACTAGATTATAGTTTAATACCCTACTCTTATCAATTATCAAATCCTTGTAAAGACCTAAAAACCAGTTCAAAATCATACTAATGTATAATTTATTGTTAATTCCAAACCTTTTTGCGTTGTTTTTATTAAGCCCTATTCAAAACCTTAAAACCAATTTTGTAAGTTTAAATATTAACAATTCAATATATAAACTAGAGTTGGCAGACACCCCTTTTAAAAGGAGTAGGGGGTTGATGTTTAAGCCTGAAATAAAAAATGGAATGTTATTTACCTTCTCTAGCCCTTCGAGACCCGGGTTTTATAATAAAAATGTTAAATTCCCATTAGACTTTTTATGGGTAGGTGAAGATATGGTAATTAAAGACCATTCTCAGCTAAATTCAAACACTTTTAAGTCTGTTTTTCCTAAAGAAAGTATTAAATATGTTATTGAGTTTAAACAAGGGGATATACAAAATATAGAAAATCTTATTGGAGAAAAAGTGGAGTTTGTCTTAAACTAAAATCAAAAGATTTTAGAGCTCTTCTAGCTCAAAGTTACCTTCTCTTCTTTTTACAGTCACGTGCTCTAAATACTTTTCGGTAGTACTTATTCTTTTATGTCCTGCAATTTTGCTAACCATATAAAGGGGTGCTCCATTTTGCAAGTGGTGTGCTATAAAAGTATGACGTAGGTCGTTTACTTTAACATTTTCTAAACCAGTGTCTTTAAAGTATTTATCTAAAGTAGCTCTTATATTTCTAACCAAAAGTTGGTTTCCAGTTTTGGTTACAAATAAAAAGTCTTTTTTAGAAAAAGGTCTTATTTCTAAGTAGTTTTTAATGGCCTTTTGTACTGCAGAGTTTAAAGGTATCGCTCTATCTGGAGTATTTCCACTACCTGGGACAAACATCTCACCATCTTTTTTATCTATGTCTTCAGATAAATGTATGTTTTCCATCTTTATGTCAGATAACTCGCTAATTCTAAGTCCAGTTTGTAAGAGTATTTCTACAATTCCCATTGTTCTTATATCGTCTTTAACGGCGTCTCTTAAAGCTTTATATTCAATTTTACTTAAGATTCTAGGTGCTTTTATGTCTAATTTAGGGTGAGAAACTAAGTCTGCGGGGTTATTTTTTATAGTTTTAGTTTCTTCGTAAAGGTATTTAAAAAAAGTTTTTGTTGAATTAGTTTTTCTGCTTATCGATTTTGGGGTGTAGCCTTCTGTTCCTAACTTTTGCATAAAGTCGTTCAATTTTTCGCTTGTAACTGCCTCTACCTCAGTAATTCCCTGCTTTGCTAAAAAGTCTATTATTTGTTCTAAATCCTTTGAATAGGCGGTAACAGTGGCTTCTGCCCTATCCTTGGTTTTAAGATTTTGTATAAATTCTAGATGCGCTTGTTTTAGATTCATATCATTTATTTGCCCACTATGGGAGCATAGTAACCGTATAAGTTACCTCCTATAGTAAATTATAGCACACACCCTAGTTTTTTGCCAATGTTTTGGTTAATCTAAGGAGTTTATGAAAAGAGCTTGTAAAGAATATAATATAAACATAAGACTATGAATGAAAAATATCTTTATTACACCATATTTGCTATAAGTTCTATTATAGGCCTATTTTCGTACAATTCCATATCTGAAGTATATGAAAAAAGAAACTCGTTAGACTTATTAAGTAAAAAAATATCCACCTTAGAAGATGAAAACGCTAATTTAGAGGCAGACCTGGAGTACAAAAAAACAGAGGATTTTGTGGTAAACGAGGCCCGACTTAAACTAAATTATGGGTTTAAAGACGAGCAAATGTATATTATACCTAAAGATCAAAAAGGCTCTGATAATGCCGTTTTTGATGCCAAAAAAGCCCAGGAAAACGAGGATTCTGCTACTAAAACTATCCAACCAAGTGGTATAGAGATTAACCAAGATGTGGGTTTGCCTGTGTATAAAGTTTGGATTAAAACCTTGTTTTAGTTAAAGGTTATATTTTGCTTTAAAGTAACTATAGTCTAAAATTGTATTTGTTTTGACGTCAGGGTAGCTCAGTCGGTTAGAGCACGGGACTCATAAACCCGAGGTCGGGAGTTCGATTCTCCCCCCTGACACCAGTAGATCTTGCTGGTTTGTAAAACTTTATTCTATTTAAAATCTCTCCTTGTCATAGTTTATGCACTCCCCCAGGCACGGCTACTTTAGAGGGGGAGTGACCTCGGTCACTCTTTGTCATAGTTTGTTACTATAAGCTTAATTTTAAGACCCCCCCCCCTTACTAGTTTTACTCGTTAAACTGTACTTAAGCTTTTTTTAAGCTGCAGTAATACTCATTTCCTTAGTAAACTGTACCTAAGCTCTGGAGTAGGTGAGTGGTGGCTATATCCCAAATTTGCTTGTTTTCTTTTCTTATTTTCAAAAATAATTCTGCAGTAGCTATAGCGTCTCCCATAGCTCTGTGCCTGTTTTTTATTTTAATATCAAAGTGCTTAGTTAAAATATCTAAATTATATCTTTTTAAGTTTGGGTACAATTTACGACATGTTTTTACGGTGCATAGGTAGTCTGTTTTAAGTACCAAGTTTGTCCTATTAAACTCTTTGCTTAAAAATCTAAGGTCAAAAAGTGCGTTATGAGCCACTATAATTGTCCTGTCTATTAAGTCTTTAAGCTCATAGCTAATTTCGCTAAAATTTGGTGCGTCTTCTACCAGTCTATTGTCAATGCCTGTGTACATAGTGATATAGTCTGGTATTCTACGACCAGGATTTATCAGTGTTTCGTACTTATTGATTATTTTTCCATTTTTAATACTGACAACTGCGATATCAATTATTTGATTATTACGGGCATCTAGCCCCGTGGTTTCGGTATCTACAACTGAGTAAATAACATCTTTCATTTAATGTGTTACTTAAACTTTTTTACCAAGTTGGCTATATACCAAAAGGTTTCGTAAGCAAGGTTAAAAAACTTGTAAGGAAGTTGCTTAACAACAAAGTCATATGAGTTTAAGTATTCTAATAGCTCCCCTCCGTATCTAAGCTTGAATTCCGTAAAACCTTTTCCCTCTTCGGCTCCCCACATATCGAACAACTCTATATTTTTAGAAATGCCTAGTTCTATCGCTTTAAAACCTACTAAATCGTTAGGGTATTTGTTGTTAAATTCTCCACTGGAGCCCCCGTAGATGTAATACATTGTTTTGTCTGAAAATAAAATCATCCAAGACGTCGTTAAATGTGATTCTACTCTAGCTTCAACGTAGTAGATATTGTTTTTAAAATTTTCGTGCACCTTTTTGTAGTAACTTTTGGGGTGGGTTAAAAAACCCTGTCTGTCCGAAGTTTGTTTATGTAGTTTCCAAAAATTTTCAAAGTTTTCTATATCTGACCCAACCCCTACCTCTACCCCACTCCGCTCTGCATACCTTATGTTATAACGCTTTTTTGCGTGCATATTTTTAAGTATTGAATCGATCCCTGGGGTTAAATTTAGGTAAATGTTATTTTTTGTAAAAGTGTTTCTTGGTGCTTTTATATAGTTTTCATTTAGAATTGGGGCCCATTTTTTTCCATTTTTTGACTGCAGTAAAATATTTGGAACATCGAATCTAACAAAGCTAATGTTTTTCTTTTTACAGGCCGTTTTTAGTTCTTTAAAGTCTATCTTTTGGGATTCAAAATTAACTTTTGGGGCGTATCCCATATAACTAGTTAACAAGGGGATTTTTTTAAGCATTACGTATACTTCTCCGATTTTAATCACCTCATTACCCGTTTGTTCTTTAAATTTGGCCCACTTCTCTGTCTGTACTAAATGAATTTGTTTTTCAATGTTTACCATGTTTACTGTTAAATTAAACTTCTCTAGTTTTATTGTACAACTTATTAAGCTCCTCTAAACTTAGGTTTTCGGGACGCTTGTTTTTATCGATATTTAATAATTCTAAAATTTCTGGTTTAAACCTTTTGTTAATTTTTTTGCGGGGACTTGCAAATACAAAATGTAAAAACTTACTCCATTTTATGACTTCTTTTTCTTCTTTTGGGTAGTCAAAAAAACTAAACGAAAAAAACTTAGAGTCCACCTTTGGTATGGGGTTA
>Ga0100379_10002102_pt1 | contig 19378 bp, 15 predicted proteins | sample CryGeymeta201503_FD_80418 | JGI IMG/M metagenome (GOLD analysis project Ga0100379, IMG submission 80418) | Groundwater microbial communities from Crystal Geyser aquifers in Utah, USA - Crystal Geyser metaG 2015-03 | ecosystem: Environmental > Aquatic > Deep subsurface > Groundwater | place...
ATCATCTTCTAACTGTTTGATGCCCTTGGCCATTTGATTAAACGCTTGGGTGACCGCAATCAATTCTGTTGAGCCTTCTTTTTTTAAGGGCTCGGGCACTTGCCCACGTCCCACCAGAAACGCGGCGTCTTGCAGCGCTTTTAGGGGGCGATTGAGGCGCCGCACAAAAATCCAGCCACCTGCCACACTGAGGACACCGATGACCAATAAGTAAATGGTCAAGGGTGAAATATCTGCCTCGCCGATGCCTGTCATGGGGATCGTAATCCATAAGTTCGGATTTTGTGGCGGTTTAATCCAAAACAAATAGGGTTCCCCCGGGGTAATCCGCACTTCAGCCTCTCCACCGAGCTTGAGTGACATTTCCCGTGATAAATATTGGTAGTGGATAGCTTGCTCTAAACCCTGTAACTGCGCTTGACGTTGGTTGTATACACGAATCCCCGTAGCATCGTAAAAACGCCGGTTCAATTCAGGATCAAAGTGATCGCGATCTTCGATTAAGACTAACTTGATCTGGGTGGCTAAGAGGTTATTGATTTGTTGATAGCTGGGCCGAATAAAATAATAGGTGACCGATAAATAAGATACAATTTGGTTGATCAGCAATAACATGCCGATCAACAAAACCGTTTGGCCAAAGGCACTTTTAGGCAGAATTCTCACAGATTAACAGTACGTCGCCACTACAAACCACAGGTGACAGAGCATGCCTAACCCTGCGCGCCGTCAGGCACAAAAACATAACCTAAACCCCACACAGTTTGGATATATCGTGGGTTGGCCGGATCTTCCTCTAACATACGACGCAGCCGTGATACTTGCACATCGATACTGCGTTCAAGCGCGCTGTAATCTCTGCCTCGGGCTAAATTCATCAGTTTGTCCCGCGATAAGGGTTCGCGTGGATGGGTAACTAAGGACTTTAATACGGCAAATTCACCACTGGTCAAGGTCATCGGTTGGCCATCGGCACGCATTTCTCTGGTGCCTAAGTTAAGGGAATATTTTCCGAATTCGATGATCTGTTCTTCTAACGATGGCGCGCCGGGTGCCTCTGTGGTTTTGCGGCGCAATACCGCTTTTGCTCTGGCCAGCAGTTCCCGAGGATTAAACGGTTTGGGTAGATAATCATCAGCACCCATTTCTAGACCGATAATGCGATCCACTTCGTCGCCTTTGGCGGTGAGCATGATGATGGGGATTTGATTTTCTTTTTGGCGCAAGCGTCGGCAAATTGATAAACCATCTTCACCGGGCAACATCAGATCAAGCACCATTAAGTGAAAGTTTTCACGTTCTAATAAACGATCCATCTGCTCGGAATTAGCCGCTGCTCTTACTTGGTAACCTTGTTCGACAAGATAACGTTCTAACAGACTGCGCAAGCGCATATCATCATCGACAACAAGAATTTTAGTGGTTTCCTGACCCATTGGCTTGTGCTCATTGGACTAAAGTCGCATCACTATATGATAAGTTTTGCCAATTCAAAAGGTTAGCGCAGTAACACAAGCGCTTGGATTGTTACAAAGTTTGTCACTTATTGCCGTTGCTTCACTGCTGCTTCAATTCACGGCCTTATGCCTGATTAACAACAGCATGGCAAACATAGCTTGCCGAAGGTGGAGCAACTGAAAAACCGCCAGAATGCTTATTTATTTTACCTTTGGCATGTTTTCTAGCTGCGTAATTAAACCTTTATTTACTAACGAATGTATATGATTATCAATCCTTTAGACCATCTCACTTAGCCATCACGGTAATAACAATATGAAAAATCTGTTTCTTTCTAGTCTAGGCATGTTTAGCTTGCTAGGTTTAGTTGCATGTGACACAAATCAGGGGCCAGCTTCCCTTGCTATCGACAAGCAAAACACCGCTGTGGTTATACCATCCGGTATACAAAAAATCACAGCGGTAGCGAAGGAAAATGACGAAATCATCATTCCCTTTACTCAATATGAACTGGATAACGGCCTGACTGTTGTGCTGCATCCCGACAACTCAGACCCCTTGGTGCATGTGGATATTACCTACCATGTAGGCTCAGCTAGAGAAGAAATTGGTAAATCGGGTTTTGCCCACTTTTTTGAACACATGATGTTTCAAGGCTCAGAGAATGTTGCCGATGAGCAGCACTTTGGTTTGATTACCGAGTCTGGTGGTACATTGAATGGTTCCACCAACACTGACCGCACTAACTATTATGAAACCGTGCCCGCCAACCAGCTTGAGCGCATGTTGTGGTTGGAAGCTGATCGGATGGGATTCTTCCTTGATGCTGTCACCCCAGAAAAATTCGAAAACCAACGTGAGACGGTTAAAAATGAGCGTGGCCAAAACTACGATAATCGCCCTTACGGTTTGTTAGGAGAACGAGTAAACGCGGCACTTTATCCAGAAGGACATCCCTATTCTTGGTTGACGATTGGCCATATTGAAGATTTAAATCGTGCGGATCTGAATGATTTAAAACGTTTCTTCTTACGCTGGTACGGGCCGAATAATGCCACGTTGACCATCGGTGGTGACATTGATGAAAGTCAGACCCTCGCATGGGTGAAAAAATATTTTGGTGGTATTCCTCGCGGTCCCGAGGTGGCAAAACCTGAGTCTGCCACGGTGACACTGAATGAAGACCGTTATATCTCCATGGAAGACAATGTATCTTTACCGCTGATTTACATGGCTTACCCCACCGTGTACGCCAACCATGCCGATGAGGCACCTTTAGATGTATTAATGTCTATTTTAGGTACCGGAAAAACCTCTCTGCTGTATAAAAACATGGTGAAAAACGGCAAGGCGGTGCAAGCCAGTGCCGGGCACAGCTGTGGTGAGTTAGCCTGTCAATTTACTGTACTTGCTTTACCGACACCCGGTACTTCTTTGAGCGAATTAGAGACCATTGCCCGCAACTCAATGACAGAATTTGAACAACGTGGTGGCGCCAACGACGATGATCTCGACCGTGTCAAAGCGGGGTTTGTCTCAGACATGATTTATGGTCTTGAAAGCGTATCAGGGAAAGTGAGTCAATTGGCTGCTTATCAAACCTACCGCGGCACTCCCAACGCTATCGGTGATGATATTGCCCGTTATCAAAATGTCAGTAAAGAAGATGTGATGCGAGTGTATAAGCAGTACGTGAAAGATAAACACGCCGTTATCATGAGCATCGTCCCCAAAGGTGAGCTGGACAAAATTGTAAAACCCGATACGTGGCAAAGTACCCCGCGCACCATTCCTGAGAATCAAGACGAAGGTGCTTTGGTCTTGCGTCCAGGCACTTCAGATTTCGATCGCTCTATTGTACCACCACCGGGCAAGAACCCAGTGATTCAGGTACCGGACATTTATCGCACTACAACGGAGAATAACATTGAGGTTATTGGTGCCCTAAATGATGAAGTGCCCACTACGACCATTGAGTTGCGCATCCCCGCTGGACAAACAAAAGTCTCGCCCAAGCAACTTGGTCTGGCTTCATTGACAGCGTCGATGATGGATGAGGCTACTTTAACGTCGAGCGCAGAAGACATCTCAAATACCTTACAAAAATTAGGTTCCAGTGTTTATTTTGACGCCAATGATAAATACACGACTTTGCGCATAAGAACCCTGAGCAAGAATTTGCCAGAAACCATGGCCATTGCCTTAGAAAAATTAAGTCAGCCTAAATTTGATGAAGCTGACTTCGCAAGATTGCAAAAACAACAAATCGAAGGGTTAAAAAACGCCAAGAAAAATGCCAGCGTGACAGCGAATAATGTATTTAGCCTTTTACTCTATGGTGAAAATAATAGCTTCGCTTTTGATAACAATGGCACCATGGCAACAGTGGCCGCCTTGACGCTGGAAGACGTTAAAGGGTTCTACCAAGCGAATTATGGGCCTCAAGGTTCACAAATCATCGTAGTCAGCGACTTAAGCAAAGAGCAAATAACAAAACAATTAAAAGGATTCGAAGCATGGCAAGGGGCAAGCAAAGCGGGTTTTGAACTACAGCCTTTCCCCGCCCTGGCAGGTGGCACCTTGTACTTTGTTGATAAACCAGGCGCAGCGCAATCAGAAATACGCATTGGTAAACGCGCCTTAGTTTATGATGCGAGCGGCGAATATTACCGTGCAGATTTAATGAATTACAATTTAGGCGGTGCTTTTAATAGTCGCATTAACCTGAATTTGCGTGAAGACAAAGGCTATACCTACGGAGCGCGCTCATTTTTTTACGGTAACGATATCTATGGCTACTACCGTGCTCAAGCTGGCGTGCGCAGTGATACAACGGCTGATTCTATTGTGCAATTTAGGAAGGAGATTAGCGCTTTCCAACAAGAAGGCATGAGCGATACAGAACTGCAATTTATGAAAAATGCCATTGGCCAGCGTGATGCACGCAACTATGAAACGCCTCGGCAAAAACTGGGCTTTTTATCTGAAATCATAGGCTATCAATTAGATGCCAGTTTTGTCGATGACCAGAACACCATCCTGGCCGCCATCGACAAGGCTGAGCTCAATCAACTTGCCAGCAAACATTTGCAACTCGATGAGATGATCACGGTAGTGGTAGGTGACAAAGCCAAGGTCCTTGAGTCACTTAAACCTTTATTTAACAACATTGTTGAGTTAGACGACTCAGGCCACGTGATGTAAGGTTATCAACACAACTAGATGCGAAGGCCAGGGCACAACCAGTGACCCTGGCTTTTTTTTTTGCTCAGCCGAAACCTATGGACTTGTGGCTAATATCTGGTCCATCAGCCAATTGGTATGGCTGGCGCTTTGAGCAAGAGAAGGGTGAATGATTTGCCCAGCTAAATGCAGCGCAATGGCATTAACAAAATCTTGCTGAATAGGACTGGGTTTGGGCATGGCATAGGTGCTGGATTTGTCATGGGTACGAAGCACGGCGGGTGAGTCGTTGAATACACTAAAACAAAGATCACCCCGTTCTGCGATGATTTGCATGTTATCAACCGGAGAAGCAGCGGCAAAATTCCAATGAGCAGATCCCGTCACCCCATTTTCAAACAACAAACTCGCGGTAATGGCGTCGTAAGCGCTATACAAACCTTGTTGTTGACTGGCCATGCCACTTGCCTGAGAGACATTGCCTAAAAGATACGTCATTAAGTCTAAACCATGACTGGCAATATCCTCAAAGTAACCGCCTTTGGCGATATTTTTTTCGGTACGCCAATTTGGCACCTTGGCCAAATCGTTGGCACTGGGTGGGCAGCGATACTGCCAATCAATATGCCGTATTTTACCTAGCTCACCTGAGGCGATGCATTGTTTAATCTGTAAAAAAGACGGCAGGCAGCGACGATAATAGGCGACAAACAAAGGCAAATTTTTCGCACTAAACGCTTGCTGCATTGCCACACACTGGGAGTAGTTAAGTGCCATGGGTTTTTCAACGCAGCATATTTTGCCTGCCGCAGCCACTTGCAAGGCATAGTCGTGATGACTGTCTGGAGGTGTAGCAATATAAACCGCGTGAATATCTGGATCGTTGATGAGGGCAGTGGCGTTGTCATAATATTTGCTGATCATATGTCGTTGGGCAAAATCAGCGGCTTTTTGTAAACGTCGTGACATCACTGCCAATAAGGTGAAGCCTTCAACCTGTTGATAAGCGGGGGCGCTTTTTACTTCGCAGACATCACCGCAACCAATGATGCCCCAATTAATTGCGGTAGGCACCTTGCTTAAGGGTGATGGTAATATCACCTTACTTTTCGCTAACCCAATCCATTTGGAAACCCGCCCGGCGCTTTTTATCTAAGATTTCTTCCAACAAAGGCGAAATGATTAGCTCCATGGCCAAGGTCATTTTCCCGCCAGGCACCACCAAGGTGTTGATGCGCGACATAAACGAACCGTCGATCATTTGCAGCAAATACGGATAGTCTACGTTGCGCATTTCGCGGCGAAAGCGCACCACCACAAAACTTTCATCTTGACTGGGAATTTCCCTTGCACTGAACGGGTTGGAAGTATCTACCGTGGGTACCCGTTGAAAATTCACGTGGGTTAAGGAAAATTGCGGCGTGATAAATTTAAAATAATCGTCAAGGCTGCGCACAATACTCGCCATCACCGCCTCTCGAGAATGGCCACGTTCTGTGGTATCCCGAACTATTTTTTGAATCCATTCCAGATTAACGATGGGCACCGTTCCCACTAACAAATCCACATGTTTTGCCACGTTCACTTCATCATTGGCCACGCCGCCATGCAAACCTTCATAGAATAACAAATCGGTGTTTTCGGGTAGATCTTGCCAAGGGGTGAAGGTACCGGGCATTTGATTAAAAGGCACGGCTTCATCAAAGGTATGTAGGTATTGACGGTGTTTGCCACGGCCGGTTTCACCGTACTCTCTAAACAATGACTCGAGCATTTCAAAGTCATTGGCCCTAGGTCCAAAATAGGAAATATGCCGACCTTGTTCTTGGGCTTTGCGTATTTCCACCTCCATCTCTGGACGAGTAAAGCGGTGAAAACTGTCACCCGCTACCATCGCTGCATTCACCGATAAATTGCGGAAAATATGACGAATAGCGTTGGTAATGGACGTCGTGCCCGCACCAGATGAGCCGGTAATAGCGATAATGGGGTGTTTAACTGACATGCAAGCGTCTTGGCGGTGAAACGGACATCAGTTATAAGCAAGCTAGGTCCAAGGGTCAAGACTATTGCTTGGCGAATTTGATATTTCTATACTAAGATTATGGCGTGGCCTTCACTTTAAGCAAACAAATTGAGCCATAAATCAGCCGTTGTTTCGGATTAAAAAACTATAGTATTCCGCAACTTACGAGCCTGTGCTAGGCTAGCGCTGGCAAACTATTCCGACCTTGAGAACTATTATGCAAAGAATTATACCCTTGATGTTTTTACTGCTTGGCTTTTCAGCGACAGCGCAGAATACGGGTGGTGTTTTTGGTCCAGTGGTTAACGCTGGACACCGGTCAATGGAATACCGTTTCGCCTACGATGAAGATAGCGAGGCTTGGGCGCAACGTTTGCACTACCAACAAAGTATCAACGGCGAATTGATGTGGCGCATTATTGGGGCAACCCGCAAAACAGCACAATCTGATACAGACTTTGACTTTGTGCAAGGCGAACTATTTTGGCAGTTAACACCGGACAGCAGTAGCTACCAGAGCGGCTTGCGCTTTGATGTGAGACTACGTGACAACGATCGTGCCAATCAATTTGGTGTAAATTGGATGAATCAGTTTAGTTTGGCTGACCAATGGCAGGCACGCTTAATCCTATTAACCTCGATACAAGTGGGTGACAACGCGGCGGATGGCGTAGCCATTGGCACACGTGGCAGTATCTATAAAAAGTTTGCCATCGGCCAAGTGGGTTTGGAAATGTATAGCAGCTATGGCAGTACGGAAAAATTTAAATCTCTCGACGATCAAAGCCACAGCATTGGCCCCTTTATCACAGGGAGTTTAGGCATTGATCGCTGGTCGTATTTTGCCGGCGTATTGGTCGGCGTTACCGATGCTGCACCAGACACAGAACTACGTTTTCGATTGACCACGGCTTTTTAAACTTGTTATACGGGCGTTTACTGCGCTCGACACCGAGCTTAACGTAACGGATGTACTGAACGATTGAAGTAAGTCCAACTCGGCGCGGCTTGCTATCAGTACCCTAACCGCTAAGGTAAAAGTAACCGTTTTTACTGGCTCAACTATATGTATAGTGGGTGACATACATTAATAATCCACTCACGACTTTTCTGGTCAGCGAATGGATTTATCTAACAGGCTAAAGTAACCTCCGCATTGATGACGCCCAACGACCTTTCTTCGACCACATTTTGGTGGCAAAAATTTGTAGCCAAAAATAAGGCTTTACCGCTTATGTCGGTGGTTTTACTGCTGGTTACCCTACTCGCCGTTTTATTCAGTGTTGTGGTGGATGTTTCCAATAAACTCAATAATACCTCGCCATTAGCTGAGCAAGGTTTTTTAGATCTTCGGCAGATTAATCTGGCTACAAGCCAACCCGTTCCGTTAAGAGGCGAATGGCAACTGTATTGGCAGCAACTATTGCAATCTGAGGCCTTCGATAAAGAACTGGTTGGCACCATGGCTATTGCTAACGTACCGGGCACGTGGGAACAACAGCGCTTCCATGGCCAGCAAATGACTTCGCATGGTTATGCAACATTTCGCCTGCGCATTCAAATAAATTCGGAAGACAGCGAATTAGCCCTGAATCTACCAAAAATGAGTTCCGCTTATCGTTTGTATGTCAATCAACGTTTAATTGATGAAGTAGGTGTTGTTAGCGCTAGTGCACAGGAATCGGCTCCCGGCTACAGCCCAAAATTAGTGGCGGTCAGTGCTTTACAAGGTGAGATCGACCTAGTTTTGCAGATATCTAATTACGACTTTGCATGGGGTGGTATGTGGTCAGCTATCACCCTGAGCAGCGCTGACAACCAGTTTCGCCACGAGTTTAAACAGGCGATGCGTAGTGTCAGTATTGCCGCTATATTTTTTACCATAACTGTCCTATGTTTGTTTCAATTTGCTTTACGGCCCACTGATTTGTTGCCGTTTATCGTGGCAGTGAGTTGTATTTTATTAGGTATTAGAGAAGTTGAAACCAGTGATGTATTGTACTTAAGTGATACCCTCATTTTTAGTTTCAACCAGGCAGTACGCCTCAATTTTCTGACTTTCTACTTATCTTTACCCCTGATTACCCTGTACTTCCATTTGAGTTTTCCAAAGGAATTTCGGACCAAGCCTATTTTCGCAATTTGCATCATTAGCATGGTTTTTTCGGGCATTGTATTGTTGACAACTCCCGCCACATTCAGTCAATCCCTAGTCATTTTTCAGTGTTTTGCCTTAGTAGTTTTAATGTATGGACTGGTGGCCATTCTCTTGGCCGCCTATCGGCGCCGGGTTGGCGCTCGTTTATTATGTTTTGGCTCTTTGGTGCTTTTTGCTACGGCTTGTAACGATATTTTCAACAGTATGGGTTTTATTAACACCGGTATTACTGCTGGTTTTGGTCTGTTAACGTTTGTGCTGTGCCAGAACTATATGACCTATGTGCGCTTTATCAATGACAGTGAAGAGAGAAAGAGCTTATCGTTAAAAGCCAATCAAGATCCTTTAACTTTGTTATTAAACCGTCGAGGTTTGATGGAAGCGATAAAAATTGATAGCGCTGAGCAGCGCCAAGCATCTGCACATTTTTGTGTCATCTTACTGGACTTTGATTACTTCAAAATCCTTAATGATACGCTAGGCCACGATGCCGGCGACGAAGTGCTCGCCAAAGGCAGTAAAATTATGCTGGATGTCATTCGTAAACAAGACTTAGCCGCGCGTTGGGGTGGCGAGGAATTTGTCATTTTGTTACCCAATACCGAACTGCAAGGCGCACACAAACTCGCTGAAAAACTTAAACAAAAGTTGAGCGTCCAGTTAACTGAAACCTTAAAACACCGCATCACTGCATCACTTGGCGTGGCAGAAAATAAAGACGGTGAAAGCTTTTCTGCTTGCTTGAGCCGCGCTGACAAAGCCTTATATTTGGCTAAAGAAGGTGGCCGAGACCGAGTAGTCTTGGCCGATTAACGTTGCTTTTTTTTACGCTTTTTTCTCGCGCGCAATTGCGCGATAGCCAATATCGTGGCGATAGAACATGCCAGGCCAGTTCACCTCTTTGACCAAGGCATAAGCATGGTGTTGGGCGTCGCGTACGCTAGTACCCAGGGCGGTTGCACAGAGGACTCGACCACCGTTGGTGGTGATCTTATTAGCGCTTAGCTGTGTCCCCGCATGAAAGATCTTCGCCCTTGCATCACCCAAACTCAGTCCGGTGATGACATCGCCTTTTGGATAAGACCCAGGATACCCTGCCGCAGCAAGCACCACACCCACGGCGGCGCGAGAATCAAACTTTGCCTCTGCTTTGTCTAAGGTGCCAGCCAAAGCGCATTCTATCAATGCCACCAAATCTGATTGCAAACGTAGCATGATGGGTTGCGTTTCAGGATCACCAAAACGACAATTGTATTCAATGACTTTAGGCGTACCATCCGCCATGATCATCAAGCCTGCGTATAAGAAACCAACATAGGTATTCCCTTCTGCCGCCATCCCTCGCACAGTGGGGTAAATGACTTCATCCATCACGCGCTGATGGATAGCTGGGGTAACAACCGGCGCAGGGGAATAAGCGCCCATGCCACCAGTATTTGGACCTGTATCGCCGTCACCCACCCGTTTATGGTCTTGACTGGTGGCAAAAGGCAGCACGTTTTTGCCATCAACCATGACAATAAAACTGGCTTCTTCACCGTCTAGAAATTCTTCAATGACCACGCGACTACCCGCCTCGCCAAAGGCGTTGCCGGCTAACATATCCTCAATAGCTGCCTCAGCCTCAGCCAACGTCATGGCAACGATGACTCCTTTACCTGCGGCTAAACCGTCAGCTTTTATCACAATGGGCGCACCTTGCGCACGCACATAAGCTAAAGCTGGTTCAATCTCGGTGAAATTTTGATACGCCGCGGTGGGAATGGCATGTCGTTGCAAAAAGTCTTTAGTGAAAGCTTTGGAACCTTCTAGTTGGGCCGCGGCCTGGGTGGGGCCAAAAATCGCTAAGCCCGCTGCTTGAAACGCATCCACTACCCCTAATACCAAGGGAACTTCAGGACCAACAACACTCAGGTCTACTTGCTGCTGTTTGGCAAACTGCAGTAAGCCCTGCACATCATCGGCAGCAATATCGACATTTTTGACTTTGTTTTCTTGGGCCGTTCCTGCATTGCCAGGGGCGACAAATACTTGCTTAACTTTTGCGGTTTGTGCCATTTTCCAAGCGAGGGCATGTTCTCTGCCCCCGCCGCCAATGATTAATACATTCATGGGCAATGCTGTTCCAATTTAAGGTTTAACAAATTTTAGGGTCATGCGATTACTCTCACCAATCGCCAAATATTTAGCTTGGTCTTGCTCACCCAAAGCGAGGCGCGGAGGTAAAGTCCAAACCCCTTTAGCATGATCACTGGTATCAAGAGAATTGGCATTGACATCACTGCTAGCGGCCAGTTTAAAGCCTGCTTTCTCGGCAGCCGCCACAACAAACGATTGTTTCATATAACCAGATTGTTTTTGAAACTCATCAGCATAAGACTCGGGTAATTGATGCTCAACCACCCCCAAGATACCGCCCGGTTTTAGGGCTTTAAAGAAACTCGCAAACGCGTTGTCGACGCCCACTTGGCCGTCTTGCATATACCAGTTGTGCACATTTCTGAAGGTTAATACTCGATCAGCACTGCCAGCCGGCGCAATGTCCAGAGCTTTAGTGGGATGAAAAGTGGTAAGCTTGACCTTGGCAAATTGTGCATCAGACGCCATCATTGTTTTAAACGTGGTGAGGGAATTATTGTAATAGGCAGGGGCAGCGTCATCCACAAAGAAGTGCGCAGCATAATAGGTGCCGTGATCTTTAAGTAAGGGAGCCAAGATATGGCTGTACCAACCACCACCGGGCAAAATTTCAACCACTGTCATGTCATGTTGTACGTCAAAAAAGCGCAGGGTCTGCTGAGGATGACGATACTCATCCCGAGCGCGATCGGACAAGGGCCGCGTTGTACTATTAACAGCATCTTGCAAAGCATCAGCCGATGCCAAAGGACTCAGTAAACAAGAAGAACTGAACAAGGTGGCGATTAAAGCTAATTTCATACTACGTTTGATCATGAGATTCATACCTTTATGATTAAAAAAGCGCAGGGGATTGTAGCGACTTAGCGAGCGGGATGTAAGCAAAAACGGCGTCACTTGACGCCGTTTATTGGGTATTTGACCTTAAATCAATGTTTAAAATGGCGCATACCCGTAAACACCATGGCAATACCATGTTCATCCGCCGCATCAATAACCTCTTGATCGCGCATGGAGCCACCAGGTTGAATAATGGCGCTGATCCCTGCTGCCGCTGCGGCATCGATACCATCGCGGAAGGGGAAAAAAGCATCAGAAGCCATCACAGAACCCTGCACCTGCAATCCTTCGTCGGCGGCTTTAATGCCAGCAATCTTGGCAGAATAGACACGGCTCATTTGCCCGGCTCCCACACCAATGGTCATGCCGTCTTTGCAATACACAATGGCGTTCGATTTCACGTATTTAGCGACTTTCCAACAAAACATCAAATCGTCTAGTTGCGCTTTGCTTGGCACAACCTTACTGACGACTTGCAATTCTTCTTGCTCAACCATGCCAAAGTCACGATCTTGCACCAGTAAGCCACCATTAACACGTTTAAAGTCAAAACCTTCGGTGAGTTGGCCTTGCCAGTCGCCGCACGCCAGTAAACGCACATTTTGTTTGGTGGCCACCACGGCTTTTGCTTCTGCGCTCACCGTAGGGGCGATAATGACCTCGACAAACTGGCGGTCGATAATGGCCTTAGCGGTTTGTGCATCTAATTCTCGATTAAATGCAATGATGCCACCAAAGGCTGAGGTAGGATCGGTTTGATAAGCACGCTCATAGGCACTCAAAATTGAATCGCCAAGGGCAACGCCACAAGGGTTGGCATGTTTAACAATGACACACGCTGGTTGCTCGAACTCTTTGACGCACTCTAGCGCAGCATCGGTATCAGCGATATTGTTGAACGACAACTCTTTGCCCTGCAACTGTTCAGCCGTAGCCACCGACGCCTCTTGAATGGCGTTTTCTACGTAAAAAGCGGCATTTTGATGGCTATTTTCGCCATAACGTAAATCTTGCTTTTTACTAAATTGCATATTGAACGTGCGGGGAAATTCACTGTGCTGATGGCCACAATCATCTTCGCATTCGCTTGATTCAATCATGGCGCCAAAATAGTTGGCAATCATGCCGTCATACTCAGCCGTGTGTTCAAAGGCAGCGATAGCCAAGTCAAAACGTGTTGCATGGCTAACCACGCCTTGATTGGCCGTCATTTCAGCCATGATACGCTGATAGTTAGCAGGATTGACCACAATGGTCACGGCTTGATGATTTTTTGCTGCAGCGCGCACCATGGTCGGCCCACCAATATCGATGTTTTCAATGGCGTCTTCTAGACTGCAATCGTCATTTGCCACCGTAGCAGCAAAGGGATACAAGTTCACCACCACAAGGTCGATGGGCAGTATGCCGTTTTCTGCCATGACGACATCATCCATACCACGGCGGGCGAGGATGCCACCATGAATTTTGGGGTGTAAGGTTTTTACGCGGCCGTCCATTATTTCAGGATGTCCAGTAAAGTTTGAAGCCTCGATCACGGTTAAACCCGCGTCGGCTAATAACTTAGCGGTGCCACCCGTAGAGATAAGTTCAACCCCTTGCTTAACCAAAAACTGGGCAAATTCGAGAATACCGTTTTTATCAGAAACACTTATTAAGGCACGACGGATGGGAAGAGCGTTGCTTGAGTTATGCATTGATTGTCCACTTATTTAGGCTGTTTACGTCATTGTTCAACAATGATTTTTCACTGTGAGCACTATGTTCCCACAGCACAAACAAAAAGAGCACCAGTCGGTGCTCTTTTATCGGTATATAACTTAGTTCATGCCGTACTGTTTTAACAGTTTACGCAATGTGCCGCGGTTGATACCCAGCATGATGGATGCGCGGGTTTGGTTACCACGCGTAAATGTCATGATTTCTTCTAACATCGGGGCTTCAACTTCAGCCATAACAAGCTCATACTAGTTTTCGATATTGGTATTATCAAGTTGCTTAAGGTACTTGTTAACCGCCTGTTTTACAGAATCACGCAGGGGCTTTTGTGCCTGAGTTTGCGATGGAGTGGTTACCGTAGTGGTAAACGGAGAAGTTACATTTTGATCGAACATATACATCGTGCTCTTTAGTTAGTCATCATTAAGTAGCAGTGCCCGCAGCATAACGCCTGCGTGTACCACCAATTTAGCGGGTTAATTATGCTCTGCTGTGCAGAGTATCAAAATACCCGTATAACGCATCAAGTTGCTCGTGAGCATCTTCAATAGTATTAAACTGAACACGAAAAACGCGTTGTTCGTCGTGTTCAGCGAGGTACCAACCAACATGTTTGCGAGCTATCCGTGCGCCAGCATACTCACCGTAAAACTGATGAACGTTGCCTACATGTTCCAACAACACACTGCTTATCTCTTGCAAGGTCGGTGCTGCCAGTTGTTGGCCGGTTTGCAGAAAATGCAGGATCTCACGAAATATCCAAGGATTACCTTGTGCACCTCGTCCAATCATCAACGCATCTGCTTCGGTATATTCCAAGACATGTTTGGCTTTAAACACATCTGTAATATCCCCATTGGCGACGACCGGTATCGACACAGCCTGTTTAATGGCTTTAATTGTGTCGTACTCAGCTTCACCTTTGTACATACAAGCTCGGGTGCGACCATGCACAGCCAAAGATTGAATCCCGTTATCTTGGGCAATCTTGGCAATGGTTATCCCGTTCCGATTATCGGGATCCCAACCTGTGCGAATTTTTAAAGTCACTGGTACGTTCACTGCTTTTACCACCGCTTGAATGATGTCTTGCACCAAGGGAGGATTTTGCAGCAACGCCGAGCCTGCTAATTTTTTATTCACCTTTTTTGCCGGACAACCCATGTTGATGTCGACAATTTGCGCACCATTTTCAACATTGAGTTGCGCCGCTTGTGCCATCAGGTCTGGGTCAGCCCCCGCAATTTGCACCGCTCTTATTCCCTCTTCGCCCGTATGATCCATGCGGTGTTTGGATTTATCCATCTGCCAAACCAGTGGGTTAGACGATAACATCTCCGACACCACCAGCCCTGCTCCCAGGCGTTTACACAACTGTCTGAATGGTCGGTCTGTCACACCAGCCATAGGAGCAAGGATCAAATTATTGTCGAGGGAATAAGGACCAATCTGCATCATTCTTGTAGCTTAAAATTGTGCAAAAAACGTCCGCCGTGCAAAAAAGGGCGCAAGTTTACGAGTTTTTCAGGCACTTGAAAAGGTCAGATGAGCAACAAATTTGTATTTTTTTTAAGCAAAAATAGTTGACAAGCTCTGATAAGGGATTTTAAGCGGGTGAATGTACTTTTTAGGTTAACAAAAGGCTAGCAGCCTGTTTCAGAACAGCTAGCTTGACAGGCACATGCGCGATTACCACGGAATATTAAAATTTAATGCGGCCGATCAATATATCTTTAAACATTACCCAATCCGCCATGAGGCTGTAAAACGGATAACGAAAGGTGGCTGGACGATTGTGTTCATAGAAAAAATGCCCAACCCAAGCGAACCCATAACCAAGCAATGGCGTTGCCCACAGCCACAGGTATTGTTGACTGACCAAGACTGCAATAAACAACATAACGATTAATGAGGTACCGATAAAGTGCAACCTACGACAAGTGACATTCTGATGTTCAGAGAGGTAATAAGGGTAAAAATCAGCAAAACGCTGATATTTTTCAACGGTACTTTGTGTCATAAACAAGCTCACCCTAGGCAGAATTAGGCTGGGAAAATAAGAGCCTAACATAACAAAAGTGCACAGAATGTCTACTTCACGACATTTACCTGCCAACAACCAGGGCTTGTAATTTTTAATCCCTGCCCCCAAGTTAGGCAGCATAAAAAGCTTAAGTGGAAACCCGCATGCAACATAGTATCGATGTGAATCTGGAAAACTTTCAACAGGTCATGCTGACCGAGTCTAAAGAAAAAGTGGTGATGGTAGAGTTTTGGGCTGAAGGTTATGCACCCAGTGCTGAAATGGCGCCCGTTTTGGCGAAACTTGCCAGTCACTATGCAGATTCACTGTTACACGCAAGAGTGGATTGCCAAACTCAACCAGAAATCGCCCAACAATTTGGTGTGCGCGGTTTACCCACTGTTATCCTAGTTAAAGATGGCCAACCCATTGATGGATTTGCAGGACCGCAAGACGAGCTGCAAATAAAAGGTTTATTAGAAAAACATTTGCCCAAAGAAGAAGATGCATGGTTCGAGCAAGCACAAGAATTGGCCAACCAAGGTGACTATCCACAAGCCTATACCTTGGTTAAGCAAGCTCACGACAGCGATCCCAAACGAGCGGAGTTTAGTTTGTTGCTAGCCGACTGCCAAATTGAGCTAGGGCAAATTAAAGCGGCAAAAACCCTGTTAGCGAGCATTGGTTTGGTGGATCAAGACGCCCTGTACAAAAGCTTATTGGGTAAGATAGAGCTGGCTGAACAAGCCGCGGAGTCCCCTGAAATCTTGGCCCTACAGCAGCAACTTACCGAACAACCTGATAATCTGGATCTGAAAGTGAAGTTAGCCATTCAGTTGCATCAGGCTAACCAAATTGAAGAAGCCTTAGCGTTAATGTTAAGTGTGTTGATCAAAGAATTGGCCTTCGGCGATGCCAAAAAACTGATGCTGGACATGATCAATGCACTACCTGACGGCGACCCCTTAAAGAGTCAATATCGTCGTAAAGTCTATGCCCTGTTATATTAGGGCACGGTTTATATTGGGGCACGATTAACCTTGTCCGGGCGCATAAGGGAAGGCCAAGCGTTGATAATATTCTAAGCTATGCTCAGGCTGAGGTAGCCCTTCTGGTATAGGCTGTTTGGCAAACTGCTGAAAGTATAAAACACAGGCATCACGCCACCATTTTGCTTCTTGGAGCTGAATAGCGAGGGCCATTGTCACTTGATGATGTTGCCCTGCGTTAATTTGCCCAGCTAATCTTTGCCAAGTTTGTTGCATCTGCTCTACGCCTTCGACCCCCGCGTAATAGCGCTCAACTAATGTTAGCCACAGCGTCTTACCAGAGCGCATGGGATAATTCCACGGTAAGTGGTGAAACCATAACAACAATTCATCAGGGGTTTTTGCTGGGTCAGCAAAGATGGCTTGCCAATGCGCAGAATATTGCGCAACCCCATTTGTGCCGGTGGCGGTGCGATCAATACCAATACCTTGTGTATCAGCTCGGTGGTAGTACACCGGATTCCAGTCTGCTCGGCTTAAGTTGTCCACCCAAGGGCCCGGGCCATAGTGGTGGCCCGTGGCCATGAGATGATGCAACCCCAAGGGTGTCATGTAGTTCACTACGTGTTCCCGCGAGGCCATCATCATCGTAACAATCGGTTGCTGCACTTGTGGTGTTTGACTCAAGGTCATGGCGACCCACTCGTTGGCAATGTCTTTGGCACTCAGTTGATGATCCCAAGCCAAACGGCCAAGCGCATACCAGTTGGCTTGGGCAAAGATATGCCCAGTCCAGTTTCTGTCCATACCAATGTTGGCGACACCAGCCATGACCGACAAGTCATGACCTTCCAAAGAGCCATCCACCACCTTGGCCACGGTAGACCCTTGTCCTTTGACCCAAGTATCAGCATCGAGTACTTCTTCAAACACGGTACCCAAATAGGCTAAATGCGTGCTAAACCCCAAGTATTCTTGAGTGACTTGAAATTCCATGGCCAGTGGCGTGTTTGGCATTGCCCCAAATAGTGGGCTGAACGGTTCACGCGGTTGAAAATCAATAGGGCCGTTTTTGACTTGCACCGTTACATTATCGGCAAATTGCCCATCTAAAGGGGCAAATTCATTGTAGGCTTGTAATGAGCGCTCATGTTCATCGTCTGGGGCGTAGACAAAAGCCCGCCATAGAACGATACCGCCAAAAGGTTTTAACGCCTTAGCTAACATGTTGGCACCCATGGCATGTGAACGCCCATAATCGCCGGGGCCTGGTTGCCCTTCCGAATTGGCTTTGACTAAAAACCCACCAAAATCAGGGATGAGTTGATAGATTTCTTTGGCTTTATCTTGCCACCACTGTTGAACCTGTGGATCAGCCGGGTCAGAAGTTGTCAGCCCACCAATTTGTTGCGGAGAGCTAAATTTAATAGATAGGTAAACCTTGATGCCATAAGGACGAAACATATCGGCCAAGGCTTGTACTTTAAGCAAATAGCTTGGCGTGAGGATCAGGGCATTCGCATTAACGTTATTTGGCACAATACCGTTAATGCCAATGGAAGCATTCGCCCTCGCGTAGTTTATGTAGCGCTGCTCTTTATACACTGGCAGTTTGTGCCAATCGAAAATCGACTGCCCTGCATAACCGCGCTCGGTATGGCGGTCGAGATCGTCCCAATGATTCAGCATCCGGCGTTGCACTTTGGGTTGTTCACGCACATCTAGGTTTGCCAGATCTTGACCCGTTTGCATGCTGCGCAGTAAAGCAAAGGTGCCATACAACAAGGCCACCTGGGTATTTGCGGTAACCCTCAGTGACTTCGCTTTGCCAACAATATGAAAGCCCTCGTCGCCCAATTCGCTAATTACACTAGTCCCCGTCTCAATCACTAAGGTAGCGGCATTGGCCTGACTCACAAACACAGGGTTCAAGCCGAGCATAGTTGGCAAGGCCAGTTGCAATTCATGTCTTATAACATCGCTGGTTGCACTGTTGCCAGCCACATAAATGTGACTCGTTTGCTCGAGATAAGTTAAGCGTAATGTTGGATTGGTAATGAATCGATAGTTTAACCACAGCCGATAACCATCGTCTTGGCTCACTGTGGCAAAAACCTGACTATGCAAAACAAACCCAAGCAGGGCAACAAGCCACTGATATTTTCTAAAAGATCGCGCTTTCAACATGCTGCTGGACTCACTCTGATCGGCGACAATTTGCCATTTGTTACGTGGGCCTACCATAAAGGGACACAACCTAAATTTAAATTACCCTTTTTAACATTGAGACGCAGAAAAACCGCAGCCTCAATTCCAGCTAGGTTTAACAGCGAACATGTCACGATGGATAAAATTGTGTCTTTTTTGTGATACTTTTGGGAGATCTATTCTGCACACTCTGTCTTGCAACTATACCCAACTCCATTTTGCGAAGGACAGAATCATGAAAAAATTATCACCACTTTTTAACCTCAGCGTGCTAAGCCTGCTCAGTGCACCAGCGATGAGTGCTGAGCTTGACATTAGCATTCAAAATCTTACCCAAGGCATGTATTTTACCCCCATCGCTGCCGTGGCACATATTCCCAGTGCCAGCCTATTTGAAGTGGGTGCAGCCGCCAGCCCAGAGCTGCAAATGATGGCGGAAGGTGGCAGCTTGGATGGCCTTGCCACTATCGCTAGCGCCATTTCCGCCGACGTATTGGCTAATCCAGCGGGTGGCCTGTTAGCGCCTACTCATGTTACCACTGGCACCTTAATGACCAATGAAGGTAATAGCGTTTTATCGATTCTGGCCATGATCCTGCCCACCAACGACGGTTTTATTGGTTTAGACAATTGGA